>R19__coassemble_2_pt1 | contig 294327 bp, 263 predicted proteins | sample R19__metabat2_low_PE_032 | metagenome-assembled genome bin R19 | reverse complement strand
TATGTAAGTTTCATTTAAAAAGCTCCCCTCTAGTTGTTGTCCAACTTTTGGGGAGTAGTTCAGGATGGTGTTTTCATATCCATGATCAGTTCATAGGAAGAACAAGAATGTTGAGGTAAAAGCTGACGGCACGTTTCGGCGCAGGAAGATACCATACTGCTTCAAATCCTTCCGGACATCCGTTCCATTCAGACGAGGACAGGACAGCACTTCTGACGCCTGATTTTCTGAATGTTCGCATTACAGCACTGCAGACCGCACGTTCAAATACTCCGTTTTTCTGAAGTGAGCAGAAAGTACCGCGCTGTTCATCAATATTCATCTTAAAGCTGTAATGCTCTGCGATTTCCTTTACTTCTTCCAGAATACTTTCGGCTTCGGAATCTGCTTCGGCACTGATTGTCATCATTCCGTTTTCAAACAAGCAGAGGACTCCGGCAGCACGTGCATCTTCAGCACACTGCGTAAGTTCTGTTTTTGCAAGTTCGTTCATTTCCCCAAAGGAAATTCTGTAAAGACAGCTGATTGCTGTGCCGATTACGGCAGCGTAAGGTTCAGAAGTATCAATCATTACTTTGCTGATCATTTCATTATGATCAAGATTACGGGACATGATTTCTTCCAAAGCCGCTTCTTCATCTTCTCTGTTTTCGCAAACAGCATATGCAAATTTATAAGCAGGATATAATTCGCGTTCATACATACGTCTGACTGCATCTTCAAAAATGCCGCAGTTTTCTTCATTGCGGAAAAAATAGAGCACAGGATCCCCATCTCCGCACATACCGTCCCAGAATGCATAACGGGAGTGCATAAGTTTTTCTTTGATCACCGGCAAAGTGTCCGCCGCTTTCTCTTCCACAGCTGCAGGAACTGATTCTGCAGCATTCTGTTCAGCATAATTTTCAGCATTTTCATTAACAGCATTGATGACATCGAACAGTTCTGAAGAAAATTCCTTTTCCGTTTCTGAAGGAACTTCTTCCGATACTGCGGATTCTGCAGCCGATACCATCTTTTCAATCATTTCATTAACATTGCCAATGTGCTCAGTTTCATCTGTTTCAGCAGCAGCCGTCTCTGCATTACGATTCACTTCTTCAATCACATCCATCAGTTCATGATCCAGATTCTGATCGTTTTCGGCAGATTCCGTTTCCTTATCCATTGATCTGAAAATATCATCCATCATTCTGTCTACAACTTCGTTAACAGCTTCATCTTCAGCCGCATCAATTTCATCCAGATTAATCTGTCCGGTATAGCTGACAGCATTAGGATAAATCTCTTCATTGCGTTTTCTGGCTGCTTCCGCAATTTTCTTTTCTTCGTTTACAAGACCTGCAATTTCTTCAGGCATGCTGGTTGAATACATCTCATGCGTCTGGTCAATGTTATCATCAAAAATTTCTTCATGTATTCCCTGTATGGAGGAAACGTTCACTGCTGCATCTGCTGTTTCATCTGCAGGCACATTCTTTGTTTTCGAAGAAGATCTGCTTTTTCTGTGCTTGCTTTTAGCAGACTGCTTTTTCTGCATTTCTTTCATTTTTCTGACTTCCAGAATCAGCAGCACTGCTATGACAAGAAATGCGGCTGCCAGTATCAGCATTAAATACTTCATATTCCTTATTCCTCCTGAGCCCATCCGTAAGAACTGCGGTCATCCAGAAAAGCAGGTTCTTCAACCAGCAGTTCAGAATTGCTGTGACGCCGGAATTCCGCAAGCACAGTCTTTGCTCTTTTATTTACAGACTGATAGGCAAATCTGATGCGTACCGGTGTCAGGCCGGCACGATCTGCTTCATCAAATAGTTCCTTTAATCTTGAAGGGCGATAAACTATATACAATCTTCCGTTATCCTTCAGCAGCCTCGCTGAACCTTCAAACAAGTCACGCAGATTAAGATACTCTTCATGACGCGCTGCCGCAAGATAGCAGTTTTCATTCTTGAGATGTTTTTCCTTCGTATTGAAATACGGAGGGTTGCAGACAATTGCTTCATAACTTCCTGTTCTGAAATCCTGAAGTCTTTTTGCATAAAGATCGGCACAGATACCATTGGCTGACAAATTTTTTTCAGCCAGCGCAATCACTTCCGGGAACAGGTCGATCCCGGTCAGTGAAGCCGGATGCCGCATCGCTGCGTAAAGAAGAAGCGCTCCGGAATTACAGCCGATATCAAGAACATGATCTTTTTTTCTGATCTGCATAAACTGTCCGAGAAGTTCTGTATCACTCCCGAAGTGAAACATATTCGGGTCTTGTTCAATCGTATACGGTGTTCCGTTCAGATAATCACGCTTCATGTGTCTCCCTCATTTCAAACCAGAACAAAGCATATTCTCCTTCTTTGCTTTCAACACCGTACTTTGCACCATGGCTGTCTGCAATTGCTTTTACAATTGCCAGACCGAGTCCGGTATTTGTCATGGAACGGGAGAATGATTTACTGGTTTTCTGATAACGGTCCCAGATATAAGGAATATCCTTTTCAGCAATACCGTCACCTTCATTTCGGAATTCCATACGTATTGTTTCTTCATCAGGAAGTGTATAAGCATGAATAAAGATTTCTCCTCCCGGAGGAGTATGCTTTATGGCATTGGACAGATAGTTTGAAACCACCTGCGATATTTTGATTTCATCTGCGTAAAGAGTAAGATTTTCTTCAATATCGAGTTTCAGAACAATACTGCCCTTTTCAATCAGTGACTGATCCATCTCCAGTATGTCATATATTGTTTCCGTAAGATCCATATTGGTTTTATTCAGAACATAATTTCCTGACTGCATTTTTGCAAGCTCACTCATATCATTTACAAGCTTGTTCATATATTCTGTTTCACGAATAATGACTTTCAGATGTTTCTCACGTTTTTCAGGATTATCACCAGAAATATCGCGAATCATTTCAGCATATGCACGGATATCCGTCAGCGGCGTACGTATATCATGTGAAACATTTGCCATCAGATCACGTCGCATTTCTTCAATCCTTGAAAGTTTTTCTTTCGCAGCATTCAGAGTAGACGCAAGTTCCTGTGTTTCCGTATAAGAACCGCCTGTGAAATTGGCACTGTAATCAGCCGCAGCAAGTTTCATCGCTTCTCTTTTCATGCGGACAACCGGATTGGTAACTGTTCTTGCCACATAAAGTCCTACTGCAGATGCCACTATAATTACAATCAGCGTATAGTAGAGATACTGCCGTTCAAAGAACGTAACAATAGAGTCGACCGGTTCAAGAGGACTGTTGATATACAGGTAATAATTCGAAAGATTGCTGTGAACAGTTCTGCCGTAGATAATTGTTTCCTGACCGGTTATTTCATTCACTACGTTTGAACTGTATTCATCTGTTCCTGACAGAGAAACTGAACGCATTGTTTCATAAGAGTACGCATTAAAAATACATCCGGCTCCCAGACTGTCCGCATTGTAGACTTTAGTACCGTTATCGTTATAAATAACAATGCAGGCATTGTTGTCTACCGCCTGTTTCAGTGCTGATGCAATTCCTTCCCTGCTGCCGTCATCAATCAGTTCTTCTTCTACAGCATCCGCAACCACTTTTACTGCTCTGATTTTGCTGTTCCGGTAATATGGTCTGATCAAGCCGATCTGAAGCAGACCGATCATAAGTGTAATCGCTACCGAAAGAGCGAAAAAAACAAGCCAGAAACGGAACCGGATACCATGTGTATCAAGCTTCAAACTTATACCCCATTCCTCTCACAGTAACAATATGATCACGATACTCGCCAAGATTATGTCTGAGCATCTTGACATGTGTATCTACCGTACGATCATCTCCGTAATAATCATAGTTCCATACTTCTTCGAGAAGTGTCTGTCGTGACAAAGCAACATTACGGTTCTGTACAAGATAGATCAGCAGATCAATCTCCTTAGGTGTAAGTCTTGCTTTTTCACCGTCAACCGTTACGCTTCTTCCCGGCACATCTACTTCCAGTCCGCCGAATTTAAGAATTCCCGAAGAATCTTTCTTGGAACGCTCAAGAACAACCTTTACACGTGCCATCAGTTCTTTCGGAGAGAACGGCTTTGTAACATAATCATCTACACCCAGCTCAAATCCGAAGAGTTTGTCATATTCCTCCTGACGTGCGCTGAGCATGATTACGGGAGCATCACTTATTTTCTTAATCTGCTTGCATGTGCTGAAACCGTCAAGACGCGGCATCATAACATCAAGAATAATACAGTCAAAGTGATCATTCTTTACTTTATCAATAGCTTCGATACCATCAGCGGCTTCATCTGCTTCGTAACCATTCAGTTCCAGATATTCTCTTACAACTTCACGGATATTTTCTTCATCATCTACAATCAGTACTTTTTTCATATTTTCTCCTGTTACTTCTGAATCTGCCGCAGATGATCTGCAAGCATAGATCGGTTTCTGTCGGTTATTTTACCATCAAATACAACATAATTCCCTCTTACCAGAAAACTGCTGCATTTTGCATAAAGCTTAGGCATTACAGTAATTTCAAGTTCTCCTGTTTCATCAGTCAGCTTTACAAACGCCATCATATCACCCATTCTGGTTCTATGTACCTTAACATTCTGTATCATTGCAAAGCCCGAAACAGGCCCCTGCATGGCTGAAATCACTGCAAGCTGAGGAAGAGAGATACCGTGTTTTCTGCGCAGAACTGTCACCGGCTGTTCTCCCAGGCAGAATCCCAGAGCATTTTTTTCATTTTCAGCTTTTTCTTCCGGATCCTCTTTCATCAGAATCATATTCGGTTTTGACACAAGACCAAGATCAATCTTCATTTGATTGCCGTCAGGAATCTGTACAAGTTCCCCATACCGCACAGCATCATCGAGTGAAGCCTTCATAGTTCGCCTGGATACACGGAACGTATCCAAAGCCCCTGCATCAATCATAAGTTCAATCATCTTTCTGCTGATTTTAGCAAGAAGAACCCTCGCGGTAAAATCAAAGAAATCTTTATACGGTCCATTCAGTTTGCGTTCCGAAATGACTGTATCAGCCGCATGCGCACCGATTCCTTTAATTGCCGCAAGAGGCAGCATAATATCATTTCCCGATCTGCTGTATGACGATGTGCTGCTGTTGACATCAGGATACAGTATTCTGATCCCGCGTTTTCTGCACTCGTTAATATACAGAACAGTATGCACTTCGTCACCTGTTACACTGTCAAGAAGTGCCGGATAGAAATACATCGGCCAGAATGCTTTCAAATATGCAAGCTGACATGCAACAACTGCATACGCAACCGCATGTGATTTATTAAACCCGTATCCGCCGAATTTATCAATAACCGCCCAAAGATCTTCCGCTGTTTTCTGAGGATAGCCGTGTGCAGCGCATCCTTTCAGGAAATCAGCTTTCAATGCTTCCATCTGATCAGTTCCCTTTTTGGATATCGCTTTCCTGAGAACATCTGCTTTTCCAAGAGAAAAACCTGCTGCTTTCTGTGCGGCCAGCATTGCCTGCTCCTGATAAATCATGACACCGTATGTTTCACGAAGTACAGGTTCGAGTTCCGGATGAGGATATATGATCGATGAAGGATCTGCACGTCCGGAAAGATACAGCGGAATACTGTCTTTGGATGCAGGTCTGTACAGTGCCAGAGCAGCCGCAATATCATCGAAGCACTGCGGTTTCATCTGTCTGAGCAGTGTTTTCATTCCTTCAGATTCAAACTGGAATATACCGGCTGTATCAGCCTGGGAAAAAACACGGTACAGCTGAGGATCATCATACGGAATATCCATGATTCTGAAATCAGGCTTTTCTTTCTTGATTTCAGTTGAAATTGCATCGATGATTGTCAGATTGCGCAGTCCGAGGAAATCCATTTTGATCAGACCTCTTTCTTCAAGATATTCCATCGTAAACTGGCTTGTTCTTAAACCATCGCCGTTTCTCATTGTCGGAACAACATCATTCAGCGGCAGCCGTGACATGATAATGCCGGCTGCGTGTGTCGATGTATGTCTCGGCAGTCCTTCCAGAATCTGTGCCATTCTGAAAAGCGAAGAAATGCTTTCGGAAGATGACACGATTTCACGCAGACGCGGATTCTGTTCATATGCCGACCGCAATGTAATTTTCGAAACATTGGGAATCTGTCTCAGCAGAAGATCGCTGTCCTTCTGCGGTACATTCATAACTTTCGCAACATCTCTGATCACCTGACGTGCACCAAGTGTGCCGAATGTAACGATATCTGCCACATGGTCGGCACCGTATGTGTCATAAACATAGCGAATGACATCCTGACGTCTGCTGTCGGGAATGTCTGTATCGATATCCGGCATAGATATACGCTCCGGATTAAGAAATCTTTCAAAAAGAAGATTATACCTGACCGGATCAACCTGGGTTATGCCAAGACAATAAGCGGTCAGTGAACCTGCTGCACTTCCTCTTCCCGGGCCTACATAAATTCCCTGTTTCCTTGCATAACGGATAAAATCATAAACAATCAGAAAATAGTTTTCAAAGTGCATGCGTGTGATGACAGAAAGCTCATATGACAGTCTCTTTTCATATACAGGATTCATTTGACCGTTCAGCCTTTTCCGAAGGCCCGTCATACACAGCTGCCGAAGGTACTGCGCACTTGTACCGTTTCCCTTGAAGCGAAAAACCGGAAGATCAGTTAAAGGGAGTTTGTAATCAGCTCTGCAGGCAGCCGCGATTTCATCAGTGCGCGCAAGATCATCAGGTGCATACAGTTTTCTCATCTCATCCTCAGAAAGAAAATATCTTCCTTCTGTTCTGATCAATGTCTGATCACGGACGGTCCGCTGTGTTCTGATTCCGGTAACAATACGATATGCTTCCGCATCCTGCGGATCCAGATAGCATATTTTATTCAATGCAACTGTGCGAATCTTCATCATTCCGCACAATCTCTTCAGAATTTCATTTTTAGAACGCCATAAAGCCGCATCCTGGTAAGACAGAGCGATGTCAAACGCCGGAAGTTCTTTTTTCATCACTGCAAGCTTTTCCTTGATTCCATCGATATTATCATTCAGCATATCGCTTTCAAGCCATCCGCCTTCACCGTATGCAATCAGAAAATTTCCGGCTGAATAAGTGCAAAGCTGTTCGGCAGTACAGCAGTTTTCCTGCTCATTGATCAGGCTGCAGAGTCTGATCAGGTTCCGGTAACCTGTGTTATTCTGTGACAGCAGAAGAAAAGGAATTTTCCGTTCATGATATAAACAGTCAGCTTCCATACCTACAATACCGTGAATACCTGCTTCATTGCAGGCACGGATAAAAGGCGCTGCACCGAACATAACATTATGATCGGTCAGAGCGATACTTCGATATCCGTACTGTTTTGCTTTTTCAATCAAAGAAGGAATACGCACTGTACTGTCCAGCAGTGTGTAGCAGCTTCTGAGGGCAAGGTGTACTGTCATAGAAAATATTATATACCACATTCCCGAGCGTTTTCTCTGTGAAGCTTTGTCAAAATAAAAAACACATATTTCTTCCGGAATGTAAACACATTCACAGAGCATATAAAAAGGATCTCCATTCTGAAGATCCTTCACAGCAGTATTCAGTTTTCCGATTTCAGACTGCGGCCCATCAGATCATTGATTGCATCTGCCGGCGACTTTCCATCATAGAGAACTTTATAGATTTCATTTGTGATCGGCATTTCAATTCCCTGCTTCTGTGCTTCTTCATAGACAACTTTGCAGGCAAAAATACCTTCTACTGTTTTCTTGTTTTCGCGCATGAAACGCTCAGCACCGCCATCACAGCCGATCTGATAACCGGCCATGAAATTACGGGAGTGACGTGATGTGCATGTAACGATCAGGTCACCTACACCATCAAGCCCAAGGAAAGTTTCAGGCTTTCCACCCTGAGCAATGCCGTAACGAGTCATTTCTGCCAGCCCTCGTGTCATAAGAGCAGCACGTGCATTATCTCCCTGACCGATTCCTTCGGCAATACCACTAGCCAGAGCCATAACGTTCTTGATTGCAACACCGATTTCAGCACCGGTAACATCTGTATTTCTGTATACGCGGAAATAATCATTGCTGAAAAGCTCCTGAACTGTTTTCGCTGCTTCCTCATTGTCCGAAACTGCATTTACAACTGTGATCAGACGAATGATAACTTCTTCTGCATGAGAAGGACCGATCAGTGAAACCACAGCCTTCAGTTTATCAGCAGGCATAATATTTTTAATGACTACACTGAGCCTCTCATGTGTAACAGGATGAAAGCCTTTTGCAACATTAATTACAATAACCGGCTTTTCAACAAGAGCAGCTGCTTTAGTGAGTACACTTTCCAAAGCCATTGTAGGCACTGCAGCAAGCAGAATATCAGCATCTCTGACACATTCCATATCACCTGTAGCGTGTACATTTTCCGAAACAGGAGCTTCGAAGTATTTGCTGTTATGATGGTTTTTTTCAATATCTTCTACTTCATCCGCAGCAATACCCCACATCATGACATCATGACCGTTATCTGCGAGAATCTGTGCAAGACCGGTTCCCCATGAACCAGTACCAAGAATTCTTATTTTCATTCACTTACCTTCTTTCTGGGAATAATATGAATCGGAGTTCCCTCGAAATCGAACGCTTCGCGCATTGTCCTCTCAAGGAAACGCTGGTATGTAAAATGCAGCAGTTTCGGATCATTGCATGAGAATACAAAAGTCGGCGGCTGTACAGCGACCTGAGTAACATAATAAATCCGGAAACGCTTGCCGTTCTGGGCAGGTGCAGGTGTTGTCATCTGTGCATCGGCGATGACTTCATTCAGAATATTTGTAGGAATGCGTTTCTTTGCATTTTCAACAATATGGTCAACTTCGGGAATGATCGTATTGATTCTCTGATGCGTTTTAGCACTGACATAAAGAATCGGTGCATATGACAGATATTTGAATTCAGTACGGATTTTTTCACTGAACTCATTCATTGTCTTGTCATCTTTTTCTACAGCATCCCATTTATTAACCACAATAATGATCGGCTTTCCTGCTTCATGAGCATATCCGGCAACATGTTTGTCCTGATCACGGATTCCTTCCGCGCCATCGATCAGGAATAATGCTATATCGCATCTTTCTATTGCTTTCATTGCACGCAGAACAGAATATTTTTCAACGCTTTCCCAGACCTTTCCGCGCTTGCGGATACCGGCAGTATCTACAATTACATAAGGTCTTCCTTCATATTCAAAAGGTGTATCAATCGCATCTCGGGTTGTACCTTGAACATCGGAAACAATAGATCTTTCTTCTTTCAGTATCGCATTCACAAGAGAGGATTTGCCAACATTCGGCTCACCGATTACTGCGATATGGATTCCTTTGTGCTCAGATTCCGTATTCTCTTCAGGCATGTTTGCCATGCATGCATCAAGAACATCACCAAGCCCGATGCCGTGAATTCCCGAAACAGGGAACGGATCGCCAAGACCAAGCGCATAGAATTCATAAATATTCATCATCCGGCTTGTATCATCAATCATATTGACACACAAAACAACCGGTTTGCCGGACCTCTGAAGCATTCCGGCAATATACTGATCATCTTCAGTCATTCCAAGCTTGCCGTTTGCAACCATAAGAATCACATCAGCTTCTTCAATTGCAATCTGTACCTGAGCGCGGATTTCCACCTGGAACGGCTGATCTTCAAGTCTGATACCGCCTGTATCAATAATACGGAATGTATGTCCTGTCCAGTCGCCGGTACTGTAGATTCTGTCTCGTGTTACGCCTTCCAGATCTTCAACAATTGAAATTCTTTCGCCGGCAATGCGATTAAAGATGGTTGACTTGCCGACATTAGGTCTTCCTACAATTGCAATTGTCCCGCTCATCAGTTCTCCTCCTGAGCATGAACAAAAGGCTCACAAAGCGCAAGAATGCGTTCAGCAACCTCTTCAATTGTCATATCTGAAGTATCAATTTCTACTGCATCTGCTGCTTTGACAAGAGGTGACTCCTTGCGATGTGTATCGTTATAGTCTCTCTGGCGGATCTCTTCAGCAATTGTTTCTACATCAGATGTAGGGATACCGGAGGCGATATTCTGGTCATAACGTCTTTGTGCACGTGCATGAGCGGAAGCCGTCATGAAAACCTTGACTTCTGCATCTTTCAGCACAACTGTGCCAATATCTCTTCCGTCCATAATAAAACCTTTTTCAGATGCCATCTCCTGCTGCCTGGAAACAAGATCAGCACGTACCTGTTTCAGCTTTGAAACATTGCTGGCTGCCAGTGAAATCTCATCAGTTCTGATCGCTGATGATACATCTTCACCATCCAGAAAAACTTTTCCTTCCGGTGTCAGCCTGATATCAGTAGATTTCAGCATTTCACATACAGCTGCTTCATCATCGAGAGCAATACCTGATCTTACAGCTTTCAGCGCAGTACTGCGGTACATTGCACCTGTATCAAGATGAACATAACCAAGTTTTGCACATACTCTCTTGGCAATTGTGCTTTTTCCGGCAGCACTCGGGCCGTCTATAGCAATATTAATTCTCATATCAGTCTCCTCTTACTGTGTTGCAAGAATCATCCAAAGAACAATTCCGAGTACAACTGCCAGAGCTGCAATCAAAACGATCAGAACAATGTTAAGAATATGATTTGTCTGACGCATCCTGTCGGAAACTTCATTCAGATCTTCTTCGTAATCATCCAGCTGCTCACGCATCTGCATTGTTTCATTCAGAACCTGATGGCGGGATGCCTGTTCTGAAGGGAAACCAACTTCAATGCTGTCGCTCTTTTCAATCTTTCTCTGTTTTTCTTCAAATACTTCCGGCTCTTCACCAGCACTCTTTACATCATTCATAAGATTAAATACTTCAGCGCTGATATCTTCAACTGTTCTTTCCGCAGTTTCTTCTTCCCTGGAAGCCGTATTACGTGAGGCAAAAGTTCCTTTGAACGGAATATCCGCTGTATCACGGTCTGAACGGCCGGAGGAAGCCTTTGAAGGAGGCAGAACCGGTGAATCTTCAACTTTTATATTCTGAAGAATATTAATCTGCGTGTTTTCACTGACGGCATTTCCCTGATCAATGTTATATTTCTTCACTTCACTGATAACCTGATCAAGATAATCCTCATCATCACTGCTGTCATCACCGTATCCAAGTTCCTCCATAAGAGAATGGTCGGGGTGAAAACGCATAATTGATGCTTCAGGCTGTTTCAGTTCTTCGGTATTTTCGGTTTCTGCTGCCGTTTCCTTGCGGACATGCAGAGCATCATGGTCTGATTCTGTATGTTCTTCAGGTGCAGCAAAGTTATTAGCGTCAATTTTATTCAGTCTTGATACATATCCTGACAGATCCTTTGTAGAGATTTCCTCATCAAGATCACTTTGCAGGCTTTCTCTTAATTCCTTGTATTTTTCTGTACGTGACATTCTTGCCATATACTTTTCCTCCCCGTAAAACAATCGTATTTATTATAGCATACGCTTTGTACTGTCCGCAGACAGCACAAATGCTTTTTCATATGAACGAAAGAAGGATTCGTATGAATCCTTCCTGATACTGATCACAAATTCGCAATGTAATGCAGAAGTTCAAGTACGTCAGGGGCAATAAATGAAATATATTTATAGCCGGCAAGTGCACAGATAAATACAAACAATGCAATAATAATCATCTGCACAGTTTTGCTGAGACGCATGCAGCGGTCAATACCATAAATAAAGAGAGAAATACTGTAAATCACTGCGGCTGTTAAAGCTGCAATGCCAAAGGCAAATCCTTTCGCGAACATTACCGCCATCGCAATACCGAAAGCCAGACCGATGCCCCATCCTGCTCTGCCGGCAGAGGAGACAAGTTTTCTCTTTTCTGTTGCGTGCTGCGTAATATTAGCAATCAGTTCAAGAATCCAGATCAGCAGATATTCCGAAACAAAACCGTATACTGCGATTTTTAAAACCAGTGAAGCTGCAGAAGTAAAATTCATACTTACAGTGCTGAAAGATTTTTCCTGAACATAAAGATAAAGCGGATATACAAAAGCGGATGCGGCCATGATCCATTTGAAAATATTTGCGAAAAATGCTCCGAAACTGCCGAATACAGGACCATCCTCCCGGTTCTCGCGGTCAATCGAAGTTCCCGGCATGAAAAGCATCGTAAACAGGCCGTTTCTGGGAAGATCTGCCTCCCAGTCAAGCTGAGCTTTCTTCTCATTCCTGCGAGCTGTTCTTCTTGCTTTTATTCCCGCAAACAGGCCTTCCTTTTCTTCAGGTTCTTCTTCTGTTTCCTCTGTAATCTCTTCATTTTCTGTCCCTGCAGATTCTTCTTTCACTTCTGTTTTAAAAGCGGAATTCTCTTCCTCTTCTGCAGAAGTTTCTGTCTGAACTTCACAAGGTTCAGTCTGCTCAGCTGAAGACTCTGTAACTTCCTGTACAGTTTCAGGTTCGGAAACAGTTTCATTTTCCTTTGTTTCAGCAGCCGGTTCTTCAGACTGTTCTTCTTTCTTTTCTTCCGGCTTGCTGATCTTGCCGGCAAAAAACATTTTCAGCTTGGAAAGCGCATTTTCACTGCCGGAATTTTCTTCTTCAATATCAAAAGCAGAAATAATGTTTTCAGCTGTTTCCTGAGGCTGCAGCACTCTTTCTTCAGGGAATTCTGCAGCAGCTGCAGGTCTTGCAGCAATATGTCTGTGTCTGTATGCAACTGCACGTTTATGGCGGCTTGCCGGAGTGGCAGTTCTTTTTCTTGCGGCACCAATGTTAGTCTTGCTCATAAATACCTCCGTAAGACAGGAAACATCGATGATGTATCCGGTCCTGTTCAGATCAGGTTCTGCTTATTATTTAAAGAACCAGAAATGCTTTTATTCCTTCATCATCAGCGACAGGCATAAAAACACTACTAACAATTGTATAGAAATGCTTTTTTTTGTCAACGAACCAGGAAGCGATATTAAGACTGAAAAATACCAGTTCTACTGAATCTTCCCTGCACTGCGAACGACGCTGTACTCTGTGATTTTTTTCTTTTCCGCATCTATATTTACTGTAATTACTTCCTGAAGCACGCTGCCTGAAGTCAGATAAGCTTCATCTTCAAATACATCTGCTGTATAGGGAATATTTCCTGCATAATATTCACCTGAACATGCAGAATTGTTTTTGAGCATGCATTCAAAATCTTTTATGATCTGCATCTCCTGTATGAAATATTTCTGATTTTCCTCCAGATTGATCAAAGTCCTGATGCTGTCAGCGTCATTCAGGCTGATCAGCGCTGTGAACATGGAAACATACATGAAAATCACAAGAAAGAATGTACTGGCAAATCCCTTTTTAAACATTTGCTATCACCGCCTTTCTGACAATGCCGCTCCTGTTGTAGTACAAAGCAATGATTCCATCTGAAGTCTCCCAGTATACATCATCAACCTGAGTCAGCACCATGTACGTGCCTGGCTGTATGATCAGATTCCCGTTTACAAGCCGGATTCGTCTTTCACTGTTTTCAGCAGTAAAGAATACTGTTTCCCCGTCTGATGTTATGTTTTCTGCAGTCAGCATGATTTTCCTCAGCTGCTGAAGTGCAGCAGTATCCTGCGCATCAGCAGGCATCACCATATTTCCTTTCAGTATTACCAGAACTGTCATTGTTACAGGAATCAGAAGACTGGTAATCATCAAAGTAATCAGCAGTTCCGCTGTTACTGCACCGCATCTGAATCTTCTGCACATATCTCACATCCCGGAACAGCTTGAACAGCTTCTGCAATTTCCTGTTCCATTTCTTCCGTTTTCTTCTTCACAGACTGCACACATTCTGAATGAACAAGGCAGGAAGCATACATAAGACTGCATGCTGTACTTACAATCAGAACGCTGATCAGCGCATCCACTAGAAGATAGCCTTTTCTACTTGAAGACAAGACGTCCGCCTCCCAGTTCTGCAACAATTTCCTTCCCGGCTGAATCAAAATGAACAGTCGCTGCTGACCGGATATTCCCTGATCCGTTAAAAGATGTAGAGAAAACGGATGTATGCAGAAGAACTGTTGACGATGATGCCATTGCCTGAGACTGACTCAGAAGATAAACATAGGGAAATCTGTAATATTCTTCTGCGGTAAATTCCGGAAATGAAAGACACAGCAGGCCAAGAAGCGCAGCAATCATAAGTGCGATACATGCTTCCGCCATCAGAAAACCTTCATTGAATGTACGCCTGACCATTAGATATCACCAGTGTTTTATTATTAGAACATGTTGTCTGCTCCTCAGTCAGAAGACCGGCGCTGATCAGTTCCGAGACTGAAGACGGATACCTGTCATATTCAAGACGATACTGAAGAATTGCGGAGTCAGCCACTTTGGCAAGAGCAGCACACCCCTTTTCATTAACAATTCCCATTGTTTTCTGAATATTCGGAACACTCAGCAGAAAAATAACAGAAATGATCAGAATGACAATTGTCATCTCTATGAGAGTAAATCCGGCTTTCAGCGTATGTTTGTATTTGTTCATAAATGAACACCTCCTTCACTTATTTATTCCCGCTGCACTGCCTGATTCCCTTTACAAAAAAAACGCTGAAATAAATCAGCGTTCTTCCTGATGCGAATTCCGGAATATTTCACCTTCGGCGGCTGTTTTCGAAAGATAGCGGATTACCTCAGCCGGGTAATTTCCTGCTGCCGTTTCATTTGTCACCATAACTGCTGATGCACCGTCTGCTGCTGCATTGAAAATATCCGACACTTCCGCACGGGTCGGAGACGGGTTCAGTTCCATGCTTGCCAGCATCTGTGTAACTACCATAAAAGGACATGACGCATTCAGGCAGGCAGTTTCAATGGTTTTCTGCACATACGGAAGATGCCACAGCGGTACATCATTTCCAAGGTCTCCTCTCGCAATAACAACCATATCAGCTTCCTGAATAATTTCTTCTATGTTTCCGGCGCCTTCCATATCTTCAATTTTTGCAAACAGCCGCAGATCTCCCGCACCGGATTCATTCATGATACTTCTGACTTTCCGAAGATCATCCGCACATCGTACAAACGGCTGCATGACTGCCGTTACACCGTATTCATGTGCTGATGCAAGATTCAGAATATCTTCGTTTGTAAGAACAGGTCTTGATATACTGCGTTCTCGTATTTTGATACTCTTTCCCGGTTTCAGACGTCCTCCGCGAATCACTGATGCACTGCATTTCTGACGGCCGGTTTCCTGTATCTGCAGTTCGATTTTTCCGTCGTCCAGCAGAATGTGATCATTTTTCCTGATTTCATCCAGAATAAAGGAAGGAACAGGTATGTCGCCGTCAGCTGCGAGTATTACAGTTTGTCCGCATTTCAGATCTTTTTCTTCAGCATGTCCTATGCGCAGCTCCGGACCCTGCATATCGATCAGCAGATCAGCTTTTTTTCCGCAGGACAAGGCTGCTTTCTGATAAATACCGATCAGCTCGGCGCTCTTTTCCAGAGAAGTATGAGAAAGGTTCAGCCTGATTCCCGTCATTCCTTCCCGGAACATCTGTTCAAGAATTTCTCTTCTGCTGCAGGAAGGTCCTAATGTACCGTAAATTTCAATCATCGTTAGTTCTCCTGACTGATTATACCATCTTGTACATTATAAATTCTGAATCATCTCCATCGGCATTAACATAATCCTGTAAATCAGTACAAGTACCAGTCCTGTGCAGCTGTATGAAACAATCTGCACAGTTGAAGAAAACTTTCTGATCCAGGCTGCTGTTCGCTCATCGCACATCTTCAGATAACCCTCCATCATCCGAACGGAATCGGATGCATATACTGCAATGCACAGAAATCTGGAAAGAGCTTTTTCGACATATTCTGTATTCACCGCTTCTTCCATGGTCATGCCGTTCATGAAAGCATGATCAAGCTGTGCTGCAATAAACGATGTCAAAGGTCTGTTCTCCAGCTGAGAAAGCATCGCAATACTTTCTCTGGTAGAAACATTTACACGGCAGCATTCCAGAAAGAATCTCGTAAATTCACAAGAAGCATATTTCACCGGAAAGGAATCCGGAAAGTGTCTGCTGATGTACTTATAGACAGCAACAATATGTTTTTTCTGTACCGACCACGCCACAAGACCCGCACTCAAAAGCAGCAGCAGTGAAATTACTGCCGTCACACAAATGATTATTTTCTGCAGAATCAGCAAACCATGATTTTCCATTCCGAACCCGTTCATGAGCGAGATCATTGAGGGTAATATAAAACGGGCAAAAGCAGCAATACCTGCGAACATCATAATCATAAGAGAAACCGGATAAAGAATTCCCTTCAGAAGTTTCTTATGCTGCATTTCCTCCTGCTCACTCAGTGTGACAGTTACTGTCATGCTTTCCAGAAAAGGCATATACACAGAAAAGCCTTCATACCATGCACGGTATTCCTTGGGACAGTATTGAATCATCAGTTCGGAGAGTAAACTGCCTTCCTCAAGCTGCATCATGATTTTATCGATCAGAGCGCTGCTGCCGGGAGTTTTTAAAATAACTGCAGCATCCTGAAAACTGAACCCGTTCTGCATTAAAGAAACAATTGCTCTGCAGTCATCTTTACTCAAGCAGGTATGCTTCTGCCTGTCTGGAAGTAATGATTCCGGCAGTTTCAGCATTTCTGATGGCAGTGCTGAGAGGAACAAATCCGCTGCTCGTTTTTTCCGTTTCAAAATAATGTATGATCTCCTTTCTGTTCATGAATTCGTAAATTCCTGTTCTTTTTCCGTTTCCGGTATCAAAAAGCCGCTGGCTGCTGATGCCGTAAAGAACATCCGCAAGCTGAAGTTTCTGCACCCCCAGATCTTCAAGACGCTGAATTGCAGAGACACAAGAGGAACTGTGAAGACTGGTAACAACAAGATGTCCGGTCAATGCACTTCTGACTGCCATCTGAGCTGCCGGTTCATCACGGATTTCTCCGATCATCAGAATATCGGGATCATGCCTCATCAGCTGCTTGATCCCTGAAGCATAGGAAAGATTCTGTCTTTCATTAATCTGAAGCTGTACATACCGGTCATTCACAATTTCAACCGGATCTTCCAATGTAAAGATCTTCTTTCCTTCACACGCATTCAGTATTGTGTACAGACTTGTTGTTTTGCCTGAACCTGTTGGTCCTGTAAATACAAACAATCCCGAAGCATGCCCGGTAATTTTTTTCATCCACTCAGCTGCATCCTTCTGTGCCGTAAGTTCATCAATTGACAAAGAAGGATGATTATTCAGAATTCGAAGTACGCCGGAAGTTCTGTAATAGCTGGAAACAAGTGCAAAACGAAGTGATATATTTTTGCTGTCTACGGTCTGTTCAAAGCTGCCTGTCTGCGGCACGAGCACATTAGAAATATCAAGATTCGCACGATACATCAGATACCGGAAAAAACGATAATCTCCCTCTTTGCTTTTCAGCTTTCTCATCGTGCCGCTGACCCGCATTTCTATATCAACATTTTCTGCATTGCTTCGCGACAGCGTGAAGTGAATATCAGTAACATTGTATGCAAGAGCGATTTTCAGTATTTCAATCAATCTGTTTTCCATATTCCCTCCTGATAAAAATATTCACACTGCCAAAATCATTTCCACGCAAAAAAAGGTCTCCTCTTTATAGAAGACCTTCGTTATTAATCAGTTATGAGAGATCATATCATCAGGAAGAGCGGACCAGCTGAATGACCAGCCGCCGTCATCCGTCTTCAGCACCATATAGTGGAAACCTTCACTGATCGGGACAGTACTGCTGAAATCACCTGACTCTTTCTGCGTTACTGCAACAGTTTCGATGTTCTGATCAAGATCCATAATAATTACATTAAACGTACCGTTTCCGTCATATGTACCTTCGCAGACGAAATTTTCACGTGTTACATAAATGCGGTATACTCTCAGACCTGCGTCTGTCAGAACCGTAACAGTATCCGTTGCACCGGCTTCATTCAGGTCAGGTGCTTCATTTGTCAGATCGAAATGTTCAAGCTTAACAGAAGAAGTATCATTTTTCTTGTCATCGGATGTCTCGGAATCTTTATTTTCGGTATCTTCCGCTTCATCATCTTTCTCTTCATCAGGTGCTGCTTCTTTGATATCTGCTGCTCCATCATCAAATTTCACAGAGCTGTACGTCACTTCATTAGGATTTTCAGCATTTACCATAACATCGGAAAGGACTGCGGATGCGTCTACAGTTTCACCGCCTTTTGTATACTGATAATTTGCAATAACATCATCACCGCTGATGGAAACCGCAGTCACTTCACAGGCGATACCTGCTGAAGCACAGTGATTGGAGATTACGGAAGTCATTAATGTTTCAGCCTGATTTTCCGTAAATCCTGCAGCACTTACAGGTACAGGGCCGGTGGAAGCAGAACTGGAAACTGCGGATGAACTTTTATCTGAGCAGCCCGCACAAGCCAGAAGAATTGCAGCTGTGCAGATCATCGTTTTTTTCATATCATTACCTCACTTGCTTTAATATCATACCGTTTTATCACGACAAACACAACAAATGAAAAAGAACATCAGAAAATGATGTTCTTCTCAAATCAGATACATATTGCTTTTTAATTCGCGCCCGATTGTTGATGAGGGACCGTGTCCGGGAAATATCTGAAGATCATGCGGAAGTGTCTTAAACAGCTGCAATGATTTCAGCATTGTTTCCTCATCACCGGAATAAAGGTCGGTACGTCCGATATCTCCTGCAAACAGAGTATCTCCTGTAAACATAATTCCTCTGATCCGGATGCATACACTGCCGGCAGTATGCCCGGGTGTATGATAAACATTCAGATCAAAGATTCCGACTTTCATATCACCTTCAAGCGGTTTTAAAGGCGTATATACAGGATCGCAGTAACCGAATCTCGCTCCTGCGGGATCCACCAGAGGCTTATCATCAGGATGCATATAAACATCACAATGATAAAGGTCAGCCAGATCATCAGCAGCTCCTGTATGATCCTCGTGACCATGCGTCAGAAGAATTCCGTCAACTGTTTCATCCGGACCGATATATCCGGAAATTTCAGAAGCGAAACGCCCGGGGTCGATCACCAGCACATGTTTTTTATTATGCAGAACGTAAGTATTTTCTGCATAAAGGCCGATAGGCAGAATATCCAGCTTCATAAAGCATCAAAAAAATAAGCCGTAGCTTATTTCTTCTCCTTATGCAGAGTCATCTTATTGCAGCGCGGGCAGTACTTCTTGATCTGCATCTTTTCAGCATGCTTACGCTTATTTCTTGTGCCGATGTAGTTTTCTTCACCGCATTCGGAGCACTTGAATGTGATATTGTCTCTAGCCATGTTGTATCCCTCCAGACTTTACAAGCACAAAGAGTATAACATGACTTTTTCAATTTTCCAAGCTTTTCATAAAAACGGCAGTTATACAGTATGCAACACTCTTTCCGCAAACTGTGCTAAAGTAATAAAGGAGGACTAACAACCATGAAAAGAACAGAAACAAGACCGATCTATGTCGGCGGTGTGCAGATCGGCGGTCAGAACCGCTGTATTCTGCAGTCAATGACAAATGTACCGGCAAAAGATATAGAACGAAGTGCAGCCCAGATCAATGAGCTGGAAGCCTGCGGGTGTGAAATCGTCAGAACAGCTGTTCTTGACGAAGAGGATGCACGTGCAATTGCTGAAATCAAAAAAAGAACGAACCTGCCGATTGTAGCAGACATCCATTTTAATTACAGACTTGCCCTGATTTCCGCTGATGCGGGTGCCGATGCAATCCGTATTAATCCAGGCAATATCGGTTCCGAAGAACATACCAAAGCTGTTGTTGAAAAATGTCTTGAAAAGCATATTCCGATCCGCATCGGTATTAACAGCGGCTCTTTGGAAAAAGAATTTCTTGAGAAGTACGGAAAGCCCTGTGCTGAAGCGATGATTGCCAGCGCTGACCGCCATGTTGAAATCCTTGAGCGTCTCGGTTTCCATGATATCTGTCTTTCTTTCAAGAGTTCCAGCGTAGCGCTTACCATTGCGGCTTATGAAGCGGCTGCCGATCATTATCCCTACCCTCTGCATCTGGGCGTAACGGAAGCAGGCGGTTTTACAGAAAGCGCCGTCAAATCATCCGCTGCTCTCGGCACTCTTCTGCATGAGGGAATCGGCGATACGATCCGCGTATCCGTATCCGCTCCTCCGAAAGATGAACTGATCATTGGCCGTCAGCTGCTCAAATGTTTCGGACTGACAGAAAATGTGCCTGATCTGATTGCCTGCCCCACATGCGGCAGAATTCAGTACAATATGCTTCCGCTTGTCAAAGAAATGGAAGAATATCTTGCAGAAATCCATGAAGATATCACCGTAGCGATCATGGGATGTCCTGTAAACGGTATCCAGGAAGCCGGACGTGCTGATGTCGGTATTGCAGGCGGATACGACAGCGGTCTTCTTTTCCGCAAAGGTGAAATTGTTCGAAGAGTTCCGCAGAATGAACTGAAAACTGCTTTAATTGCAGAAATCGAAAAAATCATAGAAGAAAGACACTCAGCTTAACAAAGACACTGCCGGAACGGGATCACCATTCCGGCAGTGTTTTTTATATTTTATATTCTTTTTTTCAGAACTGCTTGTAAATACCGCTTCTGAGCATTTCGATTTCCTCTTTGTACGGAGGACATTTATCGATATAGGGTGTTTCAAGTATCTTCGGTACAGCAGCAGTGCGCGGATTTTCTGCTATTGCATGAAGAATATCAAAACCGATTGTACCTGCTCCGATATTCGCATGACGATCTTTATGAGAACCTCGGGGATTCTTTGAATCATTCAGATGAATTACGTGAAGATGCTCAAGACCGATCACACGGTCAAATTCATCAAGGATACTGTCAAAATCAGAAACATCATATCCTGCATCATTCAGATGACATGTATCCAGGCACACGCCGTACTTTTCTTTTTCCTTAAGTCCTTCCAGAATTCTTGCAATTTCTTCAAAACTTCTTCCGATTTCACTGCCTTTGCCTGCCATTGTTTCAAGACAGATCACAATACCGTCGGGAATACTGCATTCATTAAGATGGGAAATTGCTGTACTGATCCCTGTATCCGGATCAGCAGTAGTATAAGAGCCCGGATGAAGAACGATATATTTTGCGCCGATTGCTTTTGTACGCTCTGCTTCAGTATTCAGAAAAGACACAGCAAGTTCCGCAACTTCAGGCTTGACGGAATTCGCCGGATTGATGATGTACGGGGCATGAATGATCATATGTTCCATAGGAATACCATGCTCCTTCATCAAAGCGGCAGCTTCCTGAACATGCATCTCTTCAATTTCTCTGCGCCGCGTATTCTGAGGTGCACCAGTATAGAGCATCAGTGCATTTGCTCCGTAGGACAAAGCCTCACGCACACTGCCCTCCACGAACAGAGGTGCCTTCATCTGGACATGACATCCGAGAATCATTCCCCTTCACGATCCTTTCTTGCTCTTTCTTTATACATAGCTTTCTTTTCTTCACGAATCTTGGAACGGATCATTTCACGCTTTTTGCTGCGATGAATACGTTCAATTTCGTTCTTTCTCTTCTTCTTGTATCCCGGTCTCACTCTGGTATTTTTCTTGTTGTTGTATACCATTGCAATTTTTTTCTGAAGCTCAGTATCTTCTTTCTGATGCTTCTGGCCATAAGGACGAAGTTCATTCCATTCACCATTGCGGAAACGCATATGATCAAAATGAATACCGCGTTTCATCAGTGACCTGATAGATGCATCATCTGTTTCGTGATACAGCGCATAACATGTACCGGTACTTCCTGCACGGCCGGTTCTGCCGGCACGGTGAACATAGTATTCAAGGTCATCCGGGAAACCACAGGAGATGACATGCGTAATCTCACCGATATCAAGTCCCCTGGCTGCAAGGTCGGTTGCGACAATATATTCAGCACGTGCACCGGAAATCTCTTTCATTGCCTGCTTACGCTGTCTGCTCGTAAGATCTCCATGCATCTCGGTTACATTAACACCGGATGCCCTGAGCTGCTCAGCTATTTCAGATGCCTCTTTTCGTGTATTGGCAAAGATCAGGCATACATAAGGCTGAAAGCCCGGCATAATCGAACGAATAACTTCAACGTAATCATGATGATAGCAAGGAATCAGAACATGCCTGATATCAGGGTTAAAACGCACTCTTTCACCGATTTCAAAAGTGATCGGATGCTTCATATACTTGCGGATAAAAGGTTTCAGCTGTTCCGGCATTGTTGCAGAGAAGGAAAGCATCTGCAGATTCTCTCCCATTCTTCCTGCAAAAGCATCAATATCATCAAGGAAACCGTATTCCAGTGTCATATCAGCTTCATCCACTACCAGCATTAATGCGTGTTCAATACGGAGAACACCTTCTGTCAGAAACAAATCCTTGATTCTTCCCGGTGTACCGATGGCAATGTGCGGCTGCACACGTTTGAGCTGTTCAATATTACGCTCACGATCCTGTCCGCCGATCAGAAGACTGATGCGCAGTCCTTCCATGCACTCTGCCATTACAGAAGCCATTTCATAAATCTGCACCGCAAGCTCACGCGTAGGAGCTGTAATAACAGCCTGTGTATAAGTAAGTGAAGGATCAATCTTTTCCATGATCGGAATCAGGTAGGAATGCGTTTTTCCCGAACCTGTACTGGAAAGACCGATCACATCCTTGCCGCGGATTGCGGCCGGAATCACCTGTTCCTGAACAGGTGTCGGATCTTTGAAACCATTGCGAAGAATAAATGCTCTTGTTTCAGGTTTCAGATTAAAGTCTTCAAATTTCTTCATGTTATCACCTATAATATTTCTGTGTTATAAAAGCAGAAAGGACAAACCAATGGAAATCATCAGTGTCATTCCGAGAGGCTACTGTCAGGGAGTCGTCAGGGCAATTCGCATTGCAAGAGAAACAGCTGAAAAACACCCGTCTGAACCGATCAGCATGCTGGGCATGATTGTTCACAACCAGTATGTAGTCGACGCATGCCGAAGACTCGGTATTCGCTTTGTAGAAGACCCCGGGCGCTCACGTCTTGAACTTCTGGATGAAATTAACGAAGGAATTGTCATTTTCACCGCTCACGGCATCAGTGATGCTGTGAGAGAAAAAGCGGAACGCAAAGGTCTGACCATCGTAGATGCATCCTGCCCTGATGTTATTAAAACACACAGTCTTGTGCAGGAACATTGTTCTGCAGGCGGCGATGTTCTGTATATCGGAAAAAAGAATCATCCGGAATCAGAAGGTACTGTCGGTCTTTCAGAACGCGTACATCTTATCACAACTGTTCAGGATGTTGAAACATACAAAAATCTTCATAATGTACTGATCACCAACCAGACAACTTTAAGCATGCTGGATATCGAACCGATCATTCAGGCATGTCTTTCAGCATATCCGGATGCAGTCGTAATGAAGGAAATATGCAATGCAACCAGAATCCGGCAGGAAGCTGTTATGAAACTGGAAAACGTTGATCTTCTGATTGTCGTCGGCGACAAGCGTTCAAATAATTCAAACCAGCTTAAGGAAATCGGCATGAAAGCCGGCATTCCCGAAACCTGTCTGATTGACTGTGCTGCGGATCTCACTGAAGATATGATTAAAGGCAGACAGCGGATTGCTGTTACAAGCGGTTCTTCTACGCCGAACGAACTGACTGCACAGGTGATTTCGCATCTGAAAGAATATGCCGCCGGCGGTCAGTGGAAAAAAGCAGAGCAGATCACATGCCGTCTTCTTTGAGATCATTCAGTTCTTCATCAGTCAAAGGACGATAATCTCCCGGTCTCAAAGTTTCATCAAGTACCAGATTCTTCATACGCAGTCTCTTAAGATAAGTTACACGATCACCAAGTGCTTCAAAAATAAATTTGATTTCGTGATATTTTCCTTCACGAATTGTCAAAGTACATGAAGTATCGGTGATCTTTTTGTATACAGCAGGCTTGAAATCCTCGCCGTTAAAATGAATTCCCGTCTCTATCCGATGAATATCGTCCTCTGTCAAAGGAAGTTTATGCTCCACGTAATATTCCTTGTCCACATGCTTTTTCGGTGACAGCAGTTCATGAGCCAGAGGACCGTCATTTGTAATCAGAAGCAGACCTTCCGTATCTTTATCCAGCCTTCCGCAGGGAAACATTCCGCGGTACGGCTCTGCAATAAGATCCATTACCGTAGGTACATTTCCTTCTGTAGCGCTGATATAGCCGGACGGTTTATTCAGCATGTAATAAACATACTTTTCATATACAATTTCCTGGCCGTCGACCAGTATTTCATCTGCATTTTCATCGATTTTTGCATCAGCCTTGCGCATCACCTCACCATTGACGGTTACTCTTCCATCCTTGATGATTTTTTTGCATTCACTTCTGGTGCCGACGCGCGCATTAGACAACATTCTGTCCAGTCTCATAATCCATTCTCCTTCAAGCTTTTCTGAAAATTGCAGAAACAACATTCAGAACTTTGCAGACAGCAAAGTACAAACCAATACCTGCAGCCATCGAAACTGCAGAATATATATTCTTTAACACTCCCGCCAGAGGCAGTAATGATGACAGCAGGTCAGCAGCTGCAAACACCCCGTTCATGCATAAACATGCATAAATTATCAAAGCTGCCCTGACTGCCATATATTTCAGCCTGCACTCATACCTGTTCTGAAGAGAGATCAGTCCAAGATAAATAAACAGCATATCACCGATCCATCCGCCGGCCTGCAGTACTTCAAGACCTTTGAATTTCATCAGCAGGAAGTATGCAAGACAACGTCCGGACACACTGATCAGCAGGTACACAGCACAATCCTTTTTTCTTCCCAGTGATATCATCAGTATAAAAACCACAAGCATAAATGCATCCAGACCTGCCTGCACAGCAGCGAATCCCATCACATTGATGCCGTCCACAAATGCTGTACCGCAGAAAAATGATGTATGTGCGGAAATGAAAAATACGGCCGGAAGGATCACGAACAATGCAGCAAGTACTGACTTTTCCAGATATCCGGAAACTTTTCTCTGATCTTTCACCTTTCTGAAGGAAGCAGCTGTCCAAATCATTCCGGATGATGCACACAAACACAATCCTGCGGCCATACCGCCGTATATATTTCCATAATAATATGCAGTATTCATGAAATCCGAAACAGTCTGTCCCTGTATATCAGAACAGCTTAACAGCCGGAGGACAAAAACAGGTGAAAGCAGATACGGAAGCGCAAACAGGAATCCATTGATCAAATCAAACAGGTCTGCTTTCTTTCGCCCTGTCCTGCCTGTATCTCCTGCAGTTATATTTTTTATTTTTACTTTCTCTTGCAAAGAACCTGCAAGCGCATATACTCCGCAGCCTGCAATAAGAGAAAGCCATAGCAGAGAAGAAACGATTAAAGCTGCGTTACTGCTTTCCTTTACGAAAATGCAGGAAATCAGAATCACAGCAAAAGCCGCTATAGCTGTGAACAGTTCAGCAGCTCTGATCACTTTTGTATGTCCCGATGCTTTTGAAAACGCTGCTTCTGAAGCTGTAAGCAAAAGCACAAAAAAGCCGGGAGCCGACAGACATAATGCACGTGAAAGCTGTACTGCTGTCTCCTCACCGAAACCGTTCATAATAAAAGCAGCTGCATGATCCGAGATTAAGATCAGAAATAAAGAAATAACAAAACCGGCTGCGAGGATATATGCTGTCATCCGGTATCTGTATTTTGAAAAACCGCGATAATCACCTGATTTATAAAAGGCAGAAGCTGCTTCATAAATACCATTGACGGCTCCGAATGCGGCAAAGAGTCCGGCAAACGTAAAAATACCGCTTGATACAGCATATACAGCTCCCGTCTGACGGAACAGAAGAAGCTGCAGAAGATCAACTGTCTTCCATAAGCAAAAGCCTGTCAAAGTAAAAACAGAACCTTGAATCAGCATATTGTTCTGCGCTTTTCTGTTCTTTTCTGCCATATTACTGCTCCTGTGAAGAACCTGAATAGAACTCTGTTGTTTCTGTTGTTGCTGTGCATGAAAAATATTCACGGTAAACGGATCCTGTGCTTCTGCTCGTCCATTCGACAAGAATCTTCAGGTTTACTGTATCTGAATCTGTTTCACCGCTTGCGATCAGCCCTTTCGCATAGCCGCCTTCATTATTAACCTGATTCGGAATCAAAGCATAAGGTGTCTCTGTAATACCGACAGACGGCATAACTTTATCATCTGAAACCGGAAGATCATTTTCCACAACCATCACCTTGCACTTCATCATAGCAATCCGCGGATTATCTACGAAGACATAGTAACGGAAAGCACCGCCTCCGATATCTGCCATTTCTACAGAAAGATCATAATATTTGCTGGCTGAAATATAAGCAGTATTGTTCAGAACAAGATTGTAGTAATTCTCATACTGCGTAATCTGGTCATCTGTTGTATTTGTTGTCTGTATACATGCAGTCATCATAAGTACAAGCATGCACATAACTGCATTTCTTAGTTTTCTCATAAAAACACCTCAATGCGATTATAACATAGCAAGGACTAAAAAAAGAACAGGTCCGCTTTGAACCTGTTCCATATTCACAATCAGAATTCGATTACGAAATAATTCTTCTTGCCCTTCTTCAGAATAGAGAATTCACCGTTAATTGCTTCAGCCTTGTTCAGTTTTGCATCGATCGCTGTTGTTTTTACGCCATTTACACTGACTGCACCCTGCTGAATCAGTTTTCTTGCATCACCTTTGGACTTTGATACACCGGCAGCAACAAGTGCATCAATCAGACCGGTTCCGTCTTCAACAGTGCACTTTTTAGCATCAGCGAGACCTTCTTTGATTTCTTCCGGGGAAAGAGTCATGATATCTCCCTTGAAGAATGTCTCAGTAATGCGCAGAGCCTTTTCAAGACCTTCCTTGCCATGATTAAGCTCAGTCAGTTCTGCAGCAAGTGCCTTCTGTGCTTCACGCTTCTCAGGAGCATCTTTCATTGACTGTTCAAGTGCCATAATCTCCTCCGGGCTTCTGAGAGAAAGTCTCTTAAGATAATCAATGACATCAGCGTCAGGTGTATTCAGCCAGAACTGATAGAATTCATATGCACTGGTACGAGCAGGATCAAGCCAGATGTTCTTGCCTTCAGACTTGCCGAACTTGGAACCGTCGCTCTTTGTGATCAGCGGAGAAGTAATACCCCAGACTTTTGCATCATCACCTTCAACTTTGCGAATCAGTTCCATGCCGGATGTAAGGTTGCCCCACTGATCGGATCCGCCGATCTGAATCTGGCAGTTGTACTTCTTGTAAAGATTAAGCCAGTCCATTGCCTGCAGGATTGTATAACTGAACTCAGTATAGGAAATACCGGAATCAAGTCTCTTTTTGATCGTATCCTTCTGAAGCATATAAGAAACATTAAACAGCTTTCCGTAATCACGAAGGAAATCAAGCAGTGTCATCTGGCCAAGCCAGTTGTTGTTGTTTTCCATGATAGCTGCATTATCACCATCAAATGTCAGGAACTTTGCAAGCTGAGCTTTGATGCATTCCGCATTATGCATAACTTCCTCATGAGTCAGAAGCTTGCGTTCTGTTGTAGGACGAGGATCACCGATCATTCCTGTGAATCCGCCGCACAGTGCAATCGGACGATGTCCGGCATTCTGATATCTCCTCAGAAGCAGAATCTGCTGCATATGTCCTACATGCAGGGAATCAGCGGTAGGGTCAAATCCGCAATACAGGATTACAGGATTTTTCAGAGCATTCTTCAGTTCATCGTAATTGGTTACATCCTTAACCAGACCTCTCCACTGAAGTTCTTCAATAAATTCCATTTCTTTTCTCCTTCATGGACGCAAAATAAAAGGCGTCCTCTTCATATCTCTAAGGACGCCTCAGCGCGGTACCACCTTAGTTTATGCAAAAAGCATACACTCATTTCTTCTTAACGCGAAGCATACGTTCTGCCTTTTCTGACAGAAAGCTCACAGGTGTATTCAGCATATTCAGTTTCCGTTCCCTTTCACCTTCCGGGACGTCTCTGCGACGGTCTGAATAAGTTACTCTTCCTGATCAACGCTTATAAGATTTTAGACAACTGTTTTAAATATGTCAATCCTTTGTTGTCTGACGAGGTGTAAACAGATAACTGAGTTCAATCGGTTCATCAAAATGTTCTTCGGTATTCTGAAGCATCTTTGTCATGACACGCATAGATACTGCACCAAGATCATAAGAAGGGATTGAGAAGCTCGAAATCTGCGGGCGCATCATTGTGTTGTATTTTGTATCAAGTACACAGACAACTTCCATTTCGTCAGGAATGCTGATGCCGTTTTCACGAGCAGCATTTACAATTGCCATTGCCTGGGAATCGCGGTTGCCGATCATCACATCATAATGACACTCACGGAATTTCCTGGAAAGGAAGGCATACGAAGTACGGGATTCAGGCGGAATGCGGAGAAGTCCGTCAAATGTCTTTCCTTTTGCTGCAAATGCCTTTGCTGCACCTGCACACATCTGTTCCATGGCAATCTGATTCTTGCGGTCTTCGATAATTGCAATATTATCTTTCCCTTCTTCCAGATATTTTGTGCACAGTTCGAAAATACCTTTTTCAATATCTACATAGACACTGTTGATTCTTTCACCTGTAACCTTTGCGCCAACAACTACAATAGGAATGTTATAACTTGAAAGTTTTTCCATTTCTTCCATATCAAGCTTGTCAATATAAAGGATTACCCCGTCAACATGTGATTTGATAATATCTTCAATAACAGTAGCGAGATCTGTAATACCTGCAGTAATTGTATGAAGGATAATGTTGTAATTATAGATTTTTGCTACATCAATAAGACCATTGATTACCTGACCGGTATAAGTGAAACTTGCCTCAGGAATAACAAGTCCGACCGTTGTCGTTTTCTGCAATGCAAGACCCTGGGCAATTGCATTAGGCTTATATCCGAGCTTGTCTACTGCAGCCTGCACACGGTCTCTCGTCGGTCCTTTTACTACATTGGAACCATTAATTACACGGGAAACTGTCGCAAGTGAAACGCCTGCTTCTTTTGCAACATCATAAATCGTAACTCTTTTCATTCAGTTTCCTCGCTTCCTTTATTCTTCAGAATTTTTTTCTTCAGGTTCTGCTTCAGTTTCTGTACTTTCCTCAACAGGCTTGATTTCTGCATCTTCAACTGAATCTTTGCTCATCAGACCTTTGACGGCATCTGTACCCTTTTTAGCAAGATCTGCAGCTGTTGTACGAGCTTTGCCGATTGCTTCCTGAACTTCCGGCTTATTATACAGTTCATCTGCTTTAACTACTGCTTTCTTCGTATTTTCGGTAATAAACTGACCTGCTTCTTCAATTTTAGCTTTTACAGCAGCCTTTTTTTCTTCATCAACATGTTCTTTTACATATTCTGCAGCCTGCTTTGCTTTTTCACTTACAGCTGAAGCTGCTTTTCCGAATACATCAGAAGCTTTCTTTTCTGCTTCCTGAACCTTCGGTTCCTTGCGCAGATTTTCAATCATTTCCTTTGCAGCCTCAACAGCCTTGATTGAATTTGCTTTGATGTACTCAACTGTCTTTTTCAGTTCTTCATTTGATTCAACTTTTTCTTCAGCTTTTTCACGAAGTGTATTGAGTGACTCATTTACGGAACTGATTGTTTTCTCAGCAATTTCAGTGATCTTTTCTTTCGTCTCTTTTGTTTCTTCCGCTGTTTCCGTTTCAGGTTCCTCAGCAATCTTTTTGAGTTCAGCTACCGTTTCTTCAATAGATTCTATTGTTTCGCGAACTGTTTCTTCTGTTTTTACTTCATCGTTTTCATTCATTATCTTCGTCCTCCTGTTCAGATTCTTCATTATTGTTCTGTAATCTTTCCTTCAGACCATCCAGACTGTCATTTGCTACAGCTGCAGCTTTTGTCAGAGCCTCTGTTGTTTTGTCATGAACTTTATCCAGAGAATGACTGTACTTTACAACTGTATCAAGCGGTGCCTGAACCTTTGCGATACTCTCGTCAACTTTTTTTAAAGTCGGATCAAGATTTTTGACTGTTTCTGTAACAGCTTCGATCAATGCTGTAATCTTCTTGAGAAGTATACAAAGAAAAATCAGAGCAGCTGCACCTAAAATAGGCAGCAGCTGTTCTGATACGTTTTGCAATGCCAATAATAGAGCGTCCATAAAATCTCCTCACTTTAATGGCATTATAATTCAGAATGAAAATCTTTTCAAGACTTGTGATAGCGCTTAACAAGTTCTGCAAGACCATATATATCTTTGCTGGACATGAAGAGGTAAACACAAGGTGTTTCTTCTGCAAGAATTCCTGCGCCGTTCTCATTTTCCTCAAGTACCTGAGAACCGGGAATCAGTTTCTGAAGATATGTTATATCAATATCTGTTCCGTCCTGTTTGTCATCAATACTTGTAAACTCACAAAGATAGATCCTGTCCGCCTTCTTGAGCTGTGCGGCAAACTGATCTGCAAAATACAGAACACGTGATGCACGATGAGGCTTGAAGATGGCTACCAGCTTCTTTCCGGGGAACCGTTTGCGCGCCGTATCAATCGTTACGCCCACTTCTGTAGGATGATGTGCATAATCATCGATATAGATATCATCACCATGTTCTTCTACAACAAAACGTCTCTTTACGCCATGGAAAGAGCAAAGGCCTGCTTCAATCATTTCAGGCGAAACGTCTTCAAGAATTCCGATACCGATTACACCAAGTGAGTTCAGAAGAAGATGATGACCGACAAGAGGTGTTGAGAAGTGTGCATACATCTCACCTTTATAAAGTACATCAAAATCCATGCCGTCGCTGCGTTCATCTACATTGACAGCCTGAATATCATCGTTCTCTTCAAGACCGTACCAGAGAACAGGTTTCTCAAGTTTCAGCTTGCGTGCTTCCTGATCCTCTCCGTAAATAACAAGACCTTTGGTGACATTTCGGGAAAATTCCTCATATGCACTGCGGTAATCTGCATCATCTTTGAAATAGTCAACGTGATCGATATCAACATTTGTAATGATGGCGTATTCCGGATGATATGCCAGAAAATGACGTCTGAACTCATCCGATTCAAGACAGAAATATTCTGTATCAGATTCAAGATGACCTGTACCGTCACCGATCAGCCAGCCTGTTTTCCCGAACTGCTTCATAACACCGGAAAGCATGCCTGTAGTAGTAGTTTTTCCATGACTGCCCGCAATACTGATCAGCTTATAGTTTTTCAGGAATGACCCGAGAAATTCATGGTAGCGAGCACATGTACATGAAGGATTGCTGCGGGCTGCAATTACTTCCGGAAAATCCTCCAGAAATGCATTGCCGATAATGACATTCATGCCGTCATGGATATTCGCAGGATCAAATTCATAAACCGGAATATTTCTCGCAATAAGTCCTTCTTCGGTAAAGAAGTGCTTTGGCAGATCACTGCCGCTTACCTGATAGCCGAGATCACTCAGCATACAAGCAAGAGAGGACATTCCTGTCCCCTTAATACCGATAAAATAATACTCCATCCGTATTACTTGCCCTTTACATTTGAAACAGTATCGTCATCAAATTCAAGATCAGGGAAAAGCGGTAATGTTTCCTCTGCGATTTTCTTTTCTTCAGCAAACTTTTCATCACTTGCAGCGAGAATATCATCGATTGAGAAATCAGACATTACATCTTCGAGATCATCCTCTTCTTCAGCGGGTGCAGCAGCAGGCTTTTTTACAGCCTTAGGAGCAATAATGCTCTCCTCCGTATTTGAACCGTACATCGGAGAAATGATCGGCGAGATGTTTCCGTCAATACGGGATGCCTGTTCCTTTGCATTAATGCGGCTTGTTGTTGTCTTTACCGCATTCATATCTTTTTCATTTACTCCGAAAATCGGGCTGATAACAGGCTGGAAGTTATAAGCAGGTCTTGCCGGCTTGGCTGCCTTAGGTGCGGCAGCTGTCTCTGCCTTTCGAGCAGGCTGTGCTGCAGGTTTTGCTGTCTTTGCTGCAGGAGCGGAATCAGCTTTGATTCCCATCTGAGCAGTTTTTGCAGGTGCTGCAGGCTGTGCTGCGGGTTTGGCAGTTCTGACAGGCTGTTCAGCAAATACAGACTCGCTGCTGTATGTCTTCTGCTGCTGCGGACGAGCAGCATATGTATTCTCAACAACAGGGAGCGGCTGAGTAACATCAATTCTCTGCATTGTCTTCTTGGGAGCAGCAGGGATCTCTTCTTCCTCTTCTTCAAATGCCGGGAATTCAGGAGCTGCCTGAACAGGAGCAGCAGGCTGAGCAGCAGGTTTCGTCCTTGCAGTCTGTGCAGCCTGTGTTTTTACAGGCTTGGCAGGAGCAGGAGTCACTTCTTCCGGTTCAAATTCTTCTTCTTCATCTTCTTCGTAATCTTCATCTTCAAACAGCAGATTCTGTAATTTCTTAAGCATAGCACTACCCTTTCTTATAATTTTTTTATAAACAATTGCCTAAACAATCTATTTGATACATCATAGCACAAAATTATGTGATTAATTCGTGAATCCTTCATCTTCAACTTCATCGCCGTCGATCTGTGTCTGTCCGTTATCACCGTTTTCATTTTCTCCGTAGCCGAGTGTGTTATCAGTTTCAAACAGTTCCTCAATTGCTCCGTTTACCGGAGCTACACTTTCAAACAGCTTGATCGTGCTGGAAGTGAATACCACCGTATCTTCCGTGGTAAAAGCATCGAGAACATTTTCCGTATCTATTTCAACCGAACGTGAAATCGTAATTGCATGATACAGCAGATCAGGAACAGCTGCTGCACTGCACACAGAATAGAATGTTGCTGCATATGTGCTGAATACAAAAGCATAGCTGTTGTCTTCAACATCATACACAGACAGTTTCCATGTTTGTTCTGTTCCCTGCAAGTCAGAAAAAGTTCCGTCTAATTTCAGTACAGGATCTTTTGAAATTCTGGCAGCGGACACAGGAACTTCCGTAAAGAAGTTTGCATTTACAATTTCAGGAACATTCAGATTCATGACAAGTTTTGTGCCGTCCACGTTCAGAATATCAGAAGTATAGTCTGCACTGATACGTCCGATAGATGGTTCAAGATAAAATGAATAATATGGTTTACTGATATTTGCATCATAAATAACAGTATTCTGCGCTTCTTCTGCAGATTCAGCAGCACGTCTGTCAAGATCAATTGTCCTTGTACATCCGCACAGAAGCAGGAATGACAGCAGCAGTATTTTCTTCATCCGTCCGAACCTCCGACGTTATTCTAACACATCATGCTCTGTTCTGCACGGCTGTGCGCAAAGCCTGTAGATCGGCTGTCCGAGTTCCATGAATCTGCTTTCATATTCCGTGACAGCATCCTCAGGGTGTTCGTTCCGCCTGTAATCCACTGAAAATTCTTTTAGTGTAAAACCATTCTCAAGGAAATAAAGAACTGAGTCTTCAAAAAGATCCTTGTTGTCAGTCTTCATTACAATCACACCGCTGTCACTGAGCAGATTGCGGTACATAGTCAGAAACTGTGCGGAACTGAGTCTTCTTTTGTGATAACGTGTTTTCGGCCACGGATCACTGAAATTGAGATGAATCACATCAATTTCCTTCTCTGCAAACCAGTTTGCGAGATTTTCGGCATTCCCGCAGATCATCCTGTTATTTGCAAGATCATGGCTTTCATTTTCAACAGATTTGCGTGCGGCTACAGCTGCAGCACTGTGATCTTTTTCCAGACCGACCCATCCCTCATCCGGGTACATGGATGACATGTGAATCAGATAATCACCTTTTCCCATGCCAAGTTCTACATGCAGTCTTTCACAATGAAGTGCTTCATGCCATGTGCCTTTCATCTCCTGCGGATCGCCATAAATATAATCATTGTGAGCATCCAGCCAGGGATCTGCCCACTTTTTCTTTCTCATTCTCATAATATTCACTCCCGGCACATTGTGCCCAGCGTGAATTATGATAACATCATTTTCTTTTTCTTCATACCTCCAAAGAAAAAGAGACCCTTACGGATCTCTTAAGTTTCAATGCTTACTCAGCGTCCTTTTTCTTGAAAACGCGACGTTCTACATTTCCGCCGGAATGCTTTTCACCGTTTCCGCGTCCACCTTCTTTGCGGTTGTCTTTACGGTCACGATTGAAGTTCTTTTTCTGAGGTTCAACATATCCTTCAGGCTTTTCAATGCATTCCTTCGCAGATACCTTTACTTTACCTGCTTCATCAATGGAAATGACCTTTACTTTTACTGTGTCACCAACCTTGAGCGCATTCTTGATATCATCTACTCTTTCCCATGCAAGCTGGCTTACATGCAGCAGAGCATCTGTTCCGGGGAACAGTGTTACAAATGCAAAGGATTCACGGACTTCTGTTACTGATGCATCATAAACTTCGCCAACCTTAGCTACACGGATCAGGTCATTGATAATACCCATAGCCTTGTCAATCATTTCCTGATCACTGTGATAGATTACACAGCTGCCGTCATCATCAATATCGATCTTAACGTCATTGCAAGCTTCAATGATCTTGTCAATCTGTTCGCCGCCCTTTCCGATAACAACACGGATCTTATCTACAGGAATCATCATATGAGCCATCTTAGGAGCCCACTTGGAAACCTGAGGTCTGGGTTCGGAAATTGCTGTTTCCATGTTATCGAGAATCTGCATGCGGCCTTTATGTGCCTGAGCAAGTGCTTCTCTCAGAATGTTCATGGAAATACCTGTAACCTTGATATCCATCTGCAGAGCAGTAATACCTTCTCTTGTACCTGCAACCTTGAAATCCATATCACCGTAATGATCTTCCATACCCTGAATATCTGTAAGGATGGAATAAGTATCACCAACTGTAATCAGACCCATAGCCACACCGGCTACCATTGCCTTGATCGGTACACCGGCAGCCATCAGAGACATTGTGCCTGCACAGATGGATGCCTGAGAACTTGAACCATTGGATTCGAGAACTTCTGCAACCGTACGGATTGTATAAGGGAAATCTTCAACTGAAGGCAGAACCTGCAGAAGAGCCTTTTCACCAAGAGCACCGTGACCGATTTCTCTGCGTCCCGGGCTGCTCATACGTCCGACTTCACCAACTGAGAACGGCGGGAAGTTGTACTGGTGCATAAATCTCTTTTCTGTAGCAGGTGTAAGGTCTTCAATCAGCTGAGCATCTGACAGCGGACCGAGAGTTGTGATGGACATAACCTGTGTCTCACCACGTGTGAACATAGCTGAACCATGTGCTCTGGGCAGCAGGTCTACCTGTGAATTCAGCGGGCGAAGTTCATCAAGAGCTCTTCCGTCAGGTCTGATCTTGTCTTCGGAAATCAGACGTCTTACTTCACCGGCTTCAACTTCTACGCCATATTCGCGTGCCTGTTTTACAGCTTTTGCTCTTGCAGCATCATCTTCCCATTCGAGTGCTTCAACGCCGGCAGCCATTTCTTCGATCAGTTCATCGATCTTGCCGTAACGTTCCAGCTTGCCCTTGATGGAAACTGCCTCACGGATACGGTCAGCACCGTTTTCATCAATATACTGCTTGACAACAGGATTGATCTGATAAAGAACAACCTCCATCTTTTCTTTTGCACAAGCAGCGATTACTTCTTCTTCAATCGCACAGAGTTCCTTGATTGCATCATGACCAATCTGCAGAGCTGTGAGCATATCTTCTTCAGAAACTTCCTTAGCTGCAGCTTCAACCATGTTAATTGCCTGTTTTGTACCCGCAACTGTCAGACTCAGATCAGCCTTTGCAGCCTGTTCAACAGTGGGATTGATTACAAATTCACCGTCAACACGGGCAACAATAACACCGGCAACCGGACCGTTAAACGGAATATCGGAAACGCACAGTGCAAGTGAGGAACCGAACAGAGCAGCCATTTCACTGCTGCAGTCAGGATCACATGACAGTACTGTATTTACAATCTGAACTTCATTTCTGAAACCTTCAGCGAACAAAGGACGAATCGGGCGGTCAATCAGACGAGCAGCCAGCGTGCCGCGTTCTGTAGGACGACCTTCTCTTCTTAAAAAACCACCGGGAATCTTGCCTACTGAATACATCTTTTCCTGGTACAGGACTGTCAGCGGGAAGAAATCCGTATCTTTAGCCTGGTTATTAGCAGTTGCTGTAGAAAGAACAACTGTATCGTTGTAGCGGATAACTACAGATCCGCCTGCCTGTTTGGCAATTTCGCCGTTTTCCACTGTCAATGTACGGCCGTGGAAATCCCAGCTTTTCTTAAACTTCTCCATTTGTTTAACTTACCTCTATCTATATCTTCTTCTTATTTTTCACGTAACGGACACTATTGTAGCACAAGAGTTTTCCTTTTCAAACGGAATCAGAAAATCATCACTTTCATTCAGAAAAGATACACAGTATGCACAGAAAAATAAAAACCGGATTTCTCCGGTTTCTGTAATCAGTGATTACTTTCTCAGGCCGAGCTTCTGGACAAGATCTCTGTAACGGTTGATGTCCATCTTCTTCAGATATTCGAGCATGCTTCTTCTGCGGCCTACCATCTTCAGAAGACCACGGTTGGAAGCATAGTCCTTCTTGTTAGCCTTCATGTGTTCTGTCAGAGCATTGATCTGAGCTGTGAGCAGAGCAACCTGTACTTCAACGGAACCTGTGTCGCCTTCGGAACGTCCGTATTCCTTAACGATCTGAGCTACTGTTTCTTTTGTTAACATTTTAATTTCCTCTTTCTTTCTGTATTCCTTCCGGACCGAGAAATGCGTCGAGGTGCGCGTTCCCCAGCACGAAAGCTATGAAATTATAACATGGTGATCAGTTTAAATCAACAGCTCAGTTTCCGTTTATGCCATAAAGTATCTGATAATATATACAATCGTAAACAAGAGACGAGCACCGCCAAGAGCAATGCCGCCGACTGCCATCCAGTAATACTTCGGTGTTGTCTTTCGGTCTGTATAATGAAGACCGAACGCACTGAGTATAATAGAAATAATTGCTACAATACCCATCCAGTCAACAAGCCAGCTGATGACTGCAAAAACAAGTCCATACATTGCAAACATGATCTTCTTGCTTTCTTCCATCAGTTTTTTTCTTTTGATTACTCTTTTTTCAGCTGCTTCCTTAGCTGCAGTTTCTTCGGCAATTCTCTGCTGTTCCTGTTCAATTGCGCGAGCACTTCTTTTTTTGGTAGTGCTTTTTTTCATTCCTGCCATTTTTCATTCTCCTGTCTTCTACAGCAGTTCAACAAGAACGCTGTTCAATATTTCGTAACCTCTGTCCGTGCATCGGACATGGCTGCCGGTTAACTCAATCAGCTGCTTTTCAATCAGCTGCTCTGCTTTTCCCTGAAACGCTTCTTCGAAGGACTTTCCGTATCGTTTTCGGAAAACATCCAGAGGCATTCCTTCTTTCAGCCTCAGGCCCATCATTACATTTTCAAACATCATATCCTCTTCGGCAAGAGGTGTTTCATCATATTGAAAAGAACCGCTGATATACTCTTTCAAAGATTTTGAGACATCGTACCGAATGCCCTTTTCCTTGCCGCTTGCACCGCATGAAATACCCGCAAAGTCTTCATAATACCAGTATGCCTTGTTATGCTTTGATTCATAACCGGGCAGTGAAAAATTGGATATTTCATACTGGTGAAAACCTCTTTTCTCAAGCATTGTGCAGATCATTTCATACATATCCGCTTCCGTATCATCATCCAGATGATCGTATCCCCTTTTTCCGAACTGCGTATTTTCCTCAATCGTCAGTGAATAAAGGGAAAGATGAACCGGATGAAGCGAAAGCGCATCTTCCACCGACGTTTTCAGCTGTTCCATTGTCTGTGACGGAAGAGAATACATCAGATCCAGAGAAAGATTGACAATACTGTTCTTCTTCAGATATTCCACAGCTTTCCTGACAGTGTCCATAGAATGGTGACGGTTCATCATTTTCAGCAGATGCCTGTCTGAACTCTGAAAGCCCATTGAAATCCGGTTTACACCATGTGCCGCAAGTATTTCCGCCTTGCACTCATCCAGTGTTTCCGGATTCACTTCAACCGTATATTCTTCAATATCATTCCTGTACGGATCGAGCAATGAAAGCAGCTTGTCTAATTGCTGAGAGCTGAGACTGGTCGGAGTTCCGCCGCCGATATAAATCGTTTTCAGATGCGGATTGATCTTCCTTTTTTCAATTTCCAGAGCAGCAGCTTTCAGCCATTGATCAGCAGTTTCGCTGCGATAGACAGTATGACAGAAATCACAGTATGAACATATTGTTCTGCAGAACGGCACATGCAGATAAAGGTATTCTGCTTCACTAGTTTCTGGAATCATCGTCCATTGACAGAACCGCCATGAACGCTTCCTGCGGAATATCCACAGAACCTACCGCCTTCATGCGCTTCTTTCCTTCTTTCTGTCTTTCCAGCAGTTTCTTCTTTCTTGAAATATCACCGCCATAGCACTTGGCAAGCACATTCTTACGGAGTGACTTGATATTTGTACGAGCGATAATCTTCCCGCCGATTGCCGCCTGTACAGGGATTTCAAACTGCTGCTTCGGAATCAGTTCCTTCAGTTTTACTGTGATTGCACTGCCTCTCTTATAAGCTTCACTGCGATGGATAATAACAGACAATGCATCCACATTCTCACCGTTCAGAAGAATATCCATTCTGACCAGGTCTTCTTCACGATATCCTATGATTTCATAATCAAGAGATGCATATCCTTTGGTAGCGGACTTCAGTCTGTCAAAGAAATCAAAGATAATCTCAGACAGCGGAAGCTCATAGACAATGCTGTTTCTTCCTGTGTCAATTACATCCATTGATTTATAAATACCGCGCTTATTCTGACAAAGGTCCATAACTGCACCGATATATGTATCAGGAACCATAATAGAAGCCTTGACATAAGGTTCTTCAACATGATCTATACGAGCACTGTCCGGCATTTTTGCAGGGTTGTCAATTTCCTGCATTGAGCCATCTGTAAGATATACATGATAGATAACAGACGGTGCGGTACAGATCAGATCAAGATTATATTCTCTTTCAAGCCTTTCCTGAACAACATCCATATGAAGCAGTCCGAGGAAGCCGCAGCGGAAACCGAAGCCCAGTGCCTGTGATGTTTCCGGTTCATACTGAAGAGCAGCATCATTCAGCTGAAGTTTATCAAGAGCATCATGAAGTTCCTGATACTTGGCAGCATCGGAAGGATACAGTCCGCAGTAAACCATAGGATTCATTTTATGATAGCCTGACAGAGGTGCCTCAGCCGGAGCATCTGCATGCGTGATCGTATCACCAACAGCAATATCACGAATTGATTTAATACTTGCTGCAATCCATCCGACATCACCGCAGATCAGTGAGTTCACCTTAACTTCATGCGGATTACGTATACCTGCTTCAAGTACTTCATATTCCGCACCCGTCTGCATGAATCTGATCTTGTCCCCGACTGACAGAGAACCCTCTCTTACTCTTACCAGTGCAATGACACCGCGGTAAGGATCATAGAAAGAATCAAATACAAGGGCTTGCAAAGGAGCTTCAGGATCTCCGGACGGAGCCGGAATTTTTGTGACAATCTGTTCAAGTACCTGATCTACATTAAGACCGGTACGCGCACTGATTAACGGAGATTCGGAACAGTCGAGTCCGATAATATCTTCAATTTCTCTTTTGGTAACATCCGGCTGAGCATTATTCATGTCAACCTTGTTGATGACCGGAATAATTTCAAGATCATTGTCCAGCGCAAGATAAGTATTGGCAAGGGTCTGAGCCTGCACGCCCTGCGTGCAGTCTACGACAAGGACAGCCCCTTCACAAGCAGCCAGAGAACGAGAGACCTCATACGAAAAGTCAACGTGACCTGGTGTATCAATCAAATTGAAAATGTACTCATCTCCATCCTGTGCATGATAGCTGAGCTGTACAGCATTGAGCTTGATGGTAATGCCTCTTTCTCTTTCCAGTTCCATATCATCAAGAATCTGTGCTTTCATATCACGTTCCTTGACGGTGTCGGTCATTTCAAGAATTCTGTCGGCAAGTGTGGATTTGCCATGATCAATATGTGCGATAATGCAGAAATTTCTTATATGTTTCTGATCCATTCTGCCTCCTTATTCAAATACTTTTCCGACAAGTTCACGCCCCGCTCCGTTAGCGAAAGCATTTGCATCCATACGCTTTTTGCCTTCCGGCTGAAGTTCGTAAACGAGCAGTACCCCGCCGTCAGCAGCGATACGCATCGCTCCTGCTTTAAAGCCCAGCACTTTACCCGGTTCTTCATTATGATCGCAGTTCTCTTTGCGTACTTTGTAAAATTTCACTCTTTTTCCTTCAATCATTCCATAGCTTACGGGCCAGTCAATCAGTGCACGAATATGATTGTAGAGAGAATCCAGTTTTTCTTTTCTGAATGACACCAGTTCAAGTTCACGCGGAATATTCGGTGCAATGACAGCATCTTCGTCATTCTGCGGTTCTCCTTCCAGTTCTCCTGCAATATACTTCGGAAGGCTTTCCTTGAGAAGCTTTACGCTCGCTTCCTCAAGTCTTGCACTGAGTTCACATTGTGTCTCATCAGGACCGACCGGAAGCACTGTACGTGCCCATACGCGTCCTGCATCCATTGCCTTGACCATTTCCATCAGGCAGACGCCGGTTTCCTGATCACCATTGAGTATGGCATGGTGAATCGGAGCTCCGCCTCTGTACTTAGGAAGAAGTGAAGGATGAATATTAACACAGCCCAGGGCAGGTGCATTCAGGATCACAGACGGAACAAACTGTCCGTATGCACAAGTTACAATAAGATCCGGTTTATATGACAGAATTTCTTCTGCTGAATCCCGCAGGCGGTCCGGCTGCACCACAGGGATTCCGTACTTGTCCGCAAGAGCATGAACAGGTGTCGGCTCAATCCTGTGTTTTCTTCCGACAGGTTTGTCCGGCTGTGAAACAGCAGCGACAACGTTATACTTTTCATCTATTAAAGCCTGCAGTATTGCGCAGGCAAATTCGGGTGTACCGAAAAATACAATTCTTTCATCAGACATGAGATACCTCCTGACTGTGCTATTATAACGTACGATTTGCTTCTTTTCATTGCATTTTAAAATGTGCTTTGCTATAATGCTTCTGCTAAAGAAAACAGGAGGATTACTCATGGCAAATATTAAGTCACAGAAGAAGCGTGCACTTACAAACCTGAAGAGACAGAATGCCAAGGCTGGTCAGAAGAGCGCACTGAAGACAGCTATCAAGAAGGTTCTGGTTGCTGTTGAAGCTGGCGATAAGGAAGCTGCTACTGCTGCATATAACGAAGCTAACAAGGCTCTTGACAAAGCAATCGTTTCCGGCATCAAGAAGAAGAACTACGTTGCTCGTCAGAAGTCCAGACTTGCTACTGCAGTTAATTCCATTGCTGCTTAATCATCATCGGATGGATAACAACACGGCTTGCCGTGTTTTTATTTTGCCTGCGCAAAGAAAAAACTCTGCAAGCTGCAGAGTTCGCTTCCGGCTATCTTTCTTCCAGAATATTCTGCCATACAGAACGTTCTTTACGAAGTTCTTTGTTTCTTTCCTCTTTCCTGGATACTTTCAGGATTTCATCAATCATACGGATTCTTCTGTTGACATACCGAATATAGCTTTCATCCATATTTCTTTTTAAAACAGGCCCGCACAGAATTTCTTCTTCTGTGAGTGTTTCGTGATATTCAGTATTAAATACAATCACAATATAATCAAAGCCTCGGTCTTCTACTGCAATTTCATTTGTGATTGTAAAATGATGATCACTGATCCACCGGCGCATCATTTCAACGTTTCTGTTCACTTCAACAATAATCTGTTTCAAAGACGGCAGCCGTTCCGCTGCTTTGTCAAGTATTTCAGCAGCAGTATAGTAACCCATTCCGGCAATAACAGCACAATCGATATCATCAGGAACATGATCAAACCCGTCCGAAAGAATCAGTTCAATATTTTCTTCAAGTCCATGTTCATGTACAGTCTCATACGCAGACTTTAACGGACCTTCCCCGATATCACAGGCATATACCTTCCTGCAGATACCCTTTTCAACAAGAAGCACCGGCAGGTATGCATGATCAGTGCCGATATCAGCGGTAATGCTGTCCTTTTTAACAAGTTCCGCTATTTTCTGCATTCTGACATTCATAGCATGTCCTCCTTAAAGAAAGAGACGCATGATTCATACGTCTCATTGTTTGTTATCTTCGTCAAGCATACTGCGCAGCTGACGCAGACAATCACCGTATTTCCTCAAGATCAGCTCTCTGCTCTGTACATTCAGATTCGCATTGAGCTGCTCTTTATATGCGTCAGCTTCGTTCTGTACGACTTTGATCTGAATCTTTCTGATTACACCATCTATGATTTTTTCATCATAAGGAAGACCGTAATCATCAGAAGACGCAAGTCTGGAAATCAGCGCCTGAATATCAGGATCATCGGTTTGATCGATCAGAACTGCAGGACGGACACTGCCGTATTCATGTGTTGCATCAACAATCATCAATGCAAGATTTCTGTTGTTTTTGCCGATCAGATATCCCAGTCTTTCTTCGAATCTTCTCGCTGCCGCAGGATACAGCATCATCATTTTCAGCAGCAGTTCTTCCGCTGCCTGTGTTCCATCCGGAACAGTCAGTCTTCCCGTCGATTTTACGTAAACCTGTTTTTCGCCGGAAGATGGAACAAACGTCAGACGAAATCCCGTAATTCTGGACAGTTCTTCTGTAAAGTAGGCTTTATCGGTATCATTATCAAGAAGAGCAATTTCCTCCTGAGCTTTTGTGACCATTTCCTTTTTTTCAAGGTAGCTGTCCATATTTGTTCTGTTTTTAAGATATTCCAGAACAAATTCCATCCAGGAAATTTCATGGGAAACCATTTCCTTCAATGCATCGTTTCCCTGATCGCGCAATATTTCATCCGGATCTTTTCCGGTTCTGTTCAGTACAATGGATACATTGCATCCTGCTTCACGAGCCATTTTTGCAGCACGCCACGTTGCTGACTGGCCTGCATTATCACCGTCATAACAGAAAACGACACGAGGAGCCAGACTTTTCAATACTCTGATCTGCGAGGAAGTGCATGAAGTACCAAGCGTACACACAGCATTCTCAAGACCTGCCCTGTAAAATGCAATAACATCTGTGACACCTTCACATACATAAATACATCCGTCATGTCTTGCACTAAGAGCTGCGCGATGACTGTTGTAAACAATATCTCCTTTTTTGAAGATATCTGTTTCATTTGTATTGATATACTTTGAAGGATTCTGCGGATCCAGCGTTCTTGCACTGAATCCGATCGGATTTCCTTTCCGGTCATGAATCGGAAAAGTGATACGTCCTGCAAATACATCACGCAGGCCGTTATCTGTCATATAACCGACATTAGCAGAAACAATATCTGCTTCTTTTGCACCTTTTGCCTTCAGAAAAGCACACAGGTTTGTATTAAGCGGGCTGTATCCGATATCGAATACATCCCGCACTTTTGCATTCAGGCCGCGTTTTTCCAGATATTCCTTATGCCCTGCGGCTTCCGGAGTATCCAGCTGATATTTTGTATAGCTGATCGTATCATTCAGAACTTTATACAATGCTTCTTTATGCGGATCCTTCTGTACCTTCATTTCTTCGGGCTGGATGGAAACCGCAATACCGCTTAGTTCCGCTACTCTCGCGACTGCCTCAATAAAGGAAATCTTTTCATAGTTCTGAACAAAGCGGAATACGCTGCCCCCTGCCCCGCATACAAAACATTTGTAAATCTGCAGATCAGACGATACATTCATCGAAGGATCATGGTCATCATGAAACGGACATACTGCTTTATAGTCCTTTCCCTGCCTCTGCAGAGGAAGATAATGACCTACAATCTGGACAATATCTGACTTTTCACGAATCTCATTAATTTCTTCATTACTGAGTCTGGCCATGTTTACTCCTTCGAATTCAGATCAATCTCAGAAACGGATTGCCTTGCGGATCTTTTCGGAGACTTCCTGTACAGTCATGCGTTCCTGTTCCATCGTATCACGATAGCGGATTGTAACAGTTCCGTCTTCCATTGTCTGCTCATCTACTGTAATGCAGTAAGGTGTGCCGATTTCGTCCTGACGACGATAGCGCTTGCCGATAGAGCCTGCTTCATCATATGCGACATTGAAGTCATATGACAGTTCTTCACGAATCTTCAGAGCAGTTTCTGCATACTTCTTGCGCAGAGGCAGAATCGCTGCCTTGACAGGAGCGAGTACAGGAGAGAAATGCATAACAACTCTTGTATCACCGTTTTCAAGTGTTTCTTCATCATATGCATCTGTAAAGAACATGAAGAACAGACGTTCAACACCTACAGCCGGTTCAACAACATAAGGGAGGTACTTCTCATTTGTGACAGGATCAAGATATGTCAGATCTTTTCCTGAAGTATTCTGATGCTGTGTCAGATCATAGTCCGTACGATCTGCAATGCCCCAGAGTTCACCCCATCCCCAGGGGAACTTGTATTCAATATCAGTTGTACCCTTGGAATAGAAGCTGAGTTCTTCTTTTTCATGATCACGGAAACGAAGGTTTTCAGCATTTCCGCCAAGGCTGAGAATCCAGTCCATGCAGAACTTTCTCCAGTAAGGGAACCATTCATCATCTGTACCGGGCTTGCAGAAGAATTCCATTTCCATCTGTTCAAACTCACGTGTACGGAAAATGAAGTTGCCGGGTGTGATTTCATTACGGAAAGATTTGCCGATCTGACCGATGCCGAAAGGCAGCTTCTTTCTGTAAGCACGGGCAACATTCTTGAAATCCACAAACATACCCTGTGCTGTTTCAGGACGCAGATAGATTGTATTTTTTGCATCTTCCAGCGTACCCTGGAATGTCTTGAACATCAGATTAAACTGACGAATAGATGTGAAATCATGTCCGCCGCAATCCGGACAGGGAATCTGGTTTTCTTCAATGAACTTTTCCATCTGTTCATTGGACCATCCTTCACATGTAGTCTTGCCGTGTGTATATCCTTCAATCAGCTGGTCAGCTCTGTGACGTGTCTTGCACTTCTTGCAGTCCATCAGAGGATCTGAAAATCCTTTCAGATGTCCGGAAGCTTCCCAGACTTTAGGATTCATCAGGATCGCAGCCTGAATCTCAACATTGTTGGGATCCTCCTGAATGAACTTCTTCTGCCATGCACGCTTGATGTTATCCTTGAGAGCTACGCCGTAGGGACCGAAATCCCATGTGTTGCTGAGGCCGCCGTAAATTTCGGAACCCTGAAATACAAAACCTGTATTTTTCGCATGTGATACGATCAGATCAAATGTCTTTTCCATAGTAAATACCTCTTTCAAATTTCCATAATACCTTGCAAGTATAGCATTACAAACAAGGTCATTCAATATTGTTCAGCTTGTCATAAAATGTATAGGAATGCAGGCGGACAGCACCATGTTTACGAAGAATTTCCACAAGGACAGCAAGGTCCATGCGCTTTGCACCGCCGCTTTCCAGCACAAGATCCAGATGTTCCATTCCCGCTTTCACAATCAGTCTGAAGCGTTTCAGATCAAGAGGATTCCATACAGGAACTCCGGAAAGAGCAGCATGTTCCAGACAAAGAAATCCTCCTTCAGCTGCGCTCAAGGCAGAAACATTCTTTCTTCCGCAATGAACGCATTCGTCGACTCCCGGTTCCAGACCGTGCAGTTTCAGCATATCTGAGATAAAAAGAGAAAGAACCGTATCAGGATCCTTCTCTTTGTTCAATGCATCAAAGCTCTTGTCGAGAAGTGAGAACGTTTCCGCACTGCCTGCATATTCATCCGCATAGCTGAGAAGATCTGCCGTGTCTGCAAGCACTGAAGCAGCAGCGGAAAGAATCAGGTCTTCATGAACATGACGATATAAATTCACAGCATGTGCTGTCTTAAGCCTGAACATTGTTTTCCCTGCCTTATAGTCAAACTGAATTTCTGCTTTCGTATAAGGAAGAATACTTCCGGCATTCTTTGAACTCATCTTGCGTGCGCCCGCAGCCACAAAAGAAAGTTTTCCATATTCCTCAGTCAGAACAGTAAGAATAACATCCGCTTCTTTGTAATCAGCCTGCTTCAGAATCAGAGCTGTAACGGAATCATTCATTCCATATCTCTTTCCGCGCCGCCGTAGCCGTATTCCGTAATACGTGCATCACGCTGTCTCCAGTCGTCTTCCACGCCGACGAACAATTCCAGAAATACTTTCCTGCCAAGATATTTTTCCAGGTCAGCACGTGCCAGAGTACCGATTTTCTTCAGCATGGATCCCTGCTTGCCGATCATAATTCCCTTCTGGCCGTCTCTTTCAACAAGAATTTTTGCCTGAATATAGCAGGCATTCTTTCTGTATTCCTTGTTCTCAACAAGAACTGCTGCAGAATGAGGAACTTCATCATCTGTACATGTCAGTACCTTCTCACGGATAATCTCCGCAATGCGGAAATTCTCAGAGCCATCTGCAGTAAGTTCAGCAGGATAGAGCAGATCCCCTTCAGGGAGATATGATGCGGTTGTACTGACCAGATCTTTCATGCTCTTGTCAAAAAGAGCGGAAACTGGAAAATATTCAGCAAAGTCAAATCTTTCCTGCCATGAGCGCAGAACTTTGAGTATCTTTTCTCTGCTCATCTTATCTACTTTATTCAGAATCAGGAAAACAGGAAGTCCGGTATTCTTAACCATGTTAAGAACATATTCATCACCTTTGGCATAGGGTACACTACCGTCAACAACCAGATAAATCAGGTCAACTCCCATCATGACGTCAGCAGCTTCCTTGTTCATGCGTGATTCAAGACGTGTTCCGGGCTTATGAATACCGGGAGTATCAGTGAAAATGATCTGGCAGTCTTCTGTGGTAAGAATTCCTCTGATTTCCGAACGTGTTGTCTGCGGCTTGGAAGACACAATGGCAATCTTTTCACCGATCAGATTATTTACAAGTGTGCTTTTTCCGGCATTCGGGCGTCCTGCAAGTGCAACAAAGCCGCTTCTCATCTGATTACATCCTCAATACCGAACTGCATAGGAAGAAGAGCTGCAATATTCGTATCAACAGCATCTTTGCCGTTTGTAAGATAAATCGGTGTGTCCTGGTTCAGAAGTTCAGAAAGAACCTGACGGCAGATTCCGCAAGGAGCAGCAATTCTGTCCCCATCACTTACAATTGCAAGGCCGATAATATCATCCTTTCTGCAGCCGTTGGAATATGCTGAGAAAACAGCACTCCTCTCAGCACAGTTAGTAGCACCGAAAGAAGCATTCTCAATATTTGCGCCAAGGAAAATTCTTCCGTCCTTTGTACCGATTGCAGCACCGACGTGGTAGTTCGAGTAAGGTGCATAAGCATTCTTTTCAGCTTCAAAAGCAGCTTTGATCAAATCTTCTTTTGTAATCATATTATCCTCCTATATATGCCTGAGCAGTATGACGAATGCGACAGCAAGTGCTGCCAGCGAAGCACAAAGGACTGCTCCTGCTGCGATATCCTTGATATCTCTTATTGTCTCATTGAAATCCGATGTATAAAGATCACAAAGTTTTTCAACACATGTATTCAGCATTTCGGTACTGATTACCATGCCGGTACAGATCAGAACAGCAATCCATTCCGCTGTATCCAGTTTCATCATAATACCTGCAATAACCGCAAGAATTCCGAGAACAAACTGCACAGCTATACTTTTATGTTTGATTCCTTCAGTGATCCCCCGGAAAGCATCTTTGAACTTTTTCATGATCTCGGCATGATCGGGTCAAGAATCTCATCCTGAAGAGCAAACATCACTTTTTCATCTTCCGGTGTCATGTGATCGTATCCCAGACAGTGAAGAAGACCATGTGTAAACAGGAATGCTGTTTCACGTTCTTCAGAATGTCCGTACTCTTTTGCCTGCTTCTTTGCGTAATTAATGTTGATAAAGATATCACCCAGATCTTTTTCTTCTTCCGGAATATCAGGGTCATCCAGACCGTCTCTGATTGCAAAACTGATGACATCTGTAGGTCTGTCAATTCCGCGATAATCACGGTTAATGACATGAATTGACGCAGAGCGGACAAATGTAACACTGATTTCGTAATCATCCGGCAGTTCAAGTCTCTTTTCCGCTGCTTCAGCAATTCTGCTGAACAGAGGCCCGTAAGACTCAATATCCGCATTCGTTCTGTTAATTAAAGTAATAATCATAAAATTCTCCCGCAACAACATTATAACTCTGAAGTGTCAATACTGCAGAACCAATTCGCACAGCATCAGACAGACACAAAAAAAAGAAGAACCATGGTTCTTCTTATCTGCGACCTCTGCCTTCGGCTTCATATCTTTCGATAATTTTCTGAACAAGCGGATGACGTACAACATCATCTGTGGAAAGTTCCACTACAGCAATATCCTTAATTCCGCCAAGAATGCGGATTGCCTGCACAAGTCCGCTTTCTCTTTTTCCTTCCAGATCTATCTGGGTCACATCACCGTTAATAACCATACGTGAATGAAAACCAAGTCTTGTAAGGAACATCTTCATCTGAGAAATTGTTGTATTCTGCGCTTCGTCCAGAATAATATAAGCATCATCCAGTGTACGTCCGCGCATGTATGCAAGTGGTGCAACTTCAATAGTTCCCTTCTCCATCAAGCGGGCTGTTGTTTCGGTACCGAGCATGTCATGAAGAGCATCATAAAGGGGAGTGAGATAAGGATCTACTTTTTCCTTCAGATCTCCCGGCAGAAAGCCCAGATTCTCACCTGCTTCAACCGCAGGACGCGTAAGCACAATTCGTTTAACATCTCCGCGTTTCATCGCTGAAACAGCTTGTACGACCGCAAGATATGTCTTTCCGGTTCCTGCAGGGCCGACTGCAAATACAACCGGGCATTGTTCCATTGCTTCAATCAGTTTAAGCTGTCCGCGGGTCTTAGGAACGATTGCTTTTCCGGCAATTGTTCTTCCGGCTATATGCGAAGTCATTTTTTCAAAATCAGCTTTTTCATCACGGTCTGCCATACGGCATGCGTAAATCACATCCTGTTCCAGCACAGCTCTGTTCTTATGAACAATATTCAGCAGTTCCTTCAGAACATTTTCAAATTTCTGGTATTCCTGCTCGTCGCAGTCCGGGATCATGAATACATCATCACGAAAATAGATATCATGGTCTAAGCATTCACACAATACATACAGGTTACGATCACCGGCCCCAAGCAGAGCACGGATCTGATCCTGAGACAGACTGTCAAGCACGATCTTTCTGGTTTCTTTCAAATCATCGATCTCCTTTAGCTACTCAGTTATTATATAACCGACTGTAAAAATCGCCAAAATAAAAAAGAGGCGCTGCCTCTTTCTTATACTTACTTGCTTCTCTTCTTAGCCTTGCGAGCAGCTTCGCTCTTCAGCTTTCTCTTGAGACCCGGCTTAACGTAGTATTCTCTCTTACGTGCCTCTGCGAGGGTTCCATTACGGGATACCTGACGCTTGAAGCGGCGCAGTGCATCATCAAGATTTTCGTTCTCTTTGACTACAACTCTGGACATTTCGTCACCCCCTCTGACTATTTCTCAAAAAGCAGAGTTATTATAACAATCACGGCAGTGAAAATCAACGGATTTAAAAAATAAATACTGTTGTTTCCCGCTTTATTCTTCACCTTCTGCAAAGTAATATTTCCTGATCACTTCGTGAGAAATCATATCATCACCTTCGTACGGTTCTCTGCCGAATTCACGATAAATAAACTTTTCATCGCCTTTGCCAAGAATCAGAATCGTATCATTTTCTTCAGCCAGTTCCACTGCCTGTCTGATTGCATCATAACGTTCCAGGATTACTGTGTAATTTGTTTTCTTGATGCCACTTGCAATTTCTTCAGCAATTTCACCGGGATTCTCATCACGCGGATCATCTTCCGTAAGGATAATCATGTCACAGTAACGGTCAAGAATCTGACCGAATACCGGACGTTTCAGAGTATCCCTCTTTCCTGCACTTCCGGTAATCGCAATAATGCGGTTATCCTTCGGTGTAATGGCAGTTGCGTACTGACATACTTTTTCAATACCGTCAGGCGTATGCGCAAAGTCAATCAGAATGTTGAAGGGCTGTCCGTCTTCAATTCTCTGCATACGGCCTTCGATCTGATTAAAGTTATTCATATAAGGAATCATATCCTCAATTGCAATTCCTTTTACATAAAGAGCTGCCATCGCTGCGATCAGATTGTATACATTGAATTTTGCAACAAGATTTGTTTCAAAATCATAAACCTTGTCCTTTACATGAAGCGAAATCAAAGTACGGTCTTTCATCAGACGGAAATCAGCAACATTAAAGTCTGCCTTATCATTTTTGATGCCGTAAGTGACAACCTTTGCGCGGGTATCTTCAACAATTTCCAGACCTTTTGCATCATCAATATTGGTAATTGCATAAGCCTCGGGCTTCAGCCGGTCAAAGAGCATCTTCTTAGCTTCGAAATAATTCTGCATCGTTCCGTGATAGTCCAGATGATCATGTGTCATATTGGTAAAAATAGCTACATCAAAATCAATACTGTCAACTCTTCCCTGTTCAATGCCGATGGAAGAAGCTTCAAGTGCACATGATTTCATTCCCGCTTCACGCATGTCGCGGAGAATTCCGTGAAGATCATCAATATCAGGAGTAGTCAGAAGCGGAGGAAGCTTGACATTTCCGTATTCAATCGCAATTGTTCCGATATAGCCGCAGGGACTGAAGTGATTCTGAATATCGCGAATAAGACAGGAAATAGACGATTTGCCGTTTGTCCCGGTAACACCGTACATAGTCAGATTACGGCTGGGATGTCCGTAAAATGCATCAGCGACCATGTTGAAGGCTGCGGTAACATCCTTCACCTTAATGTAAGTTACATCCTCATGCAGTTTCTCAACCGGATCACTGTGCACAATAACTACTGCACCGTTTGAGACCGCCTGTTCAACAAACTTATGTCCGTCATTGCGCATTCCTTTTACACAGAAAAAGATAGAATCCGGACGTTTTTTTCTGCTGTCAGCCATCAACTGTCTGATTTCAATATCCGGTACATTTTCAAAGAGTTCACTCAGTTTCATTTCCAATCACACTTTCTTCTCCATACATCTGATGGTTTTCGTAATTCGTAAGATGAACATGAACCATTTTTCCATGTTCAAGATGTCCTTTCACTTTGACAGGAATATATTCTGATGTATGTCCTGTTGTATAGTCCCCGTCTTCCTGTTCAAGCACCACATCCGCTTCTCTGCCGGTCCATGTACTTTGATAAGCATCGTAGAGCTCAGCTGACAATGCAGTGCACTTTCGAGTCCTCTCCTTTTTGATCTTCGGATCAATCTGGCAAGGCATCTCAGCTGCCGGCGTTCCCTGTCTTGCGGAGTAAGGAAATACATGCAGGAAGGAAAAACGGCATTTCTTCAAAAATCTGTATGTTTCTTCAAATTCTTCTTCTGTTTCGCCGGGAAATCCGACAATCAGATCAGTGGAGATTGAAATATCCGGAATTCGTCTCCTGATCTCTTCAATCTTGTTTAAATACCACTCAGTCGAATATGGTCTGTGCATTCTCTTCAGTACTCCGTCACTTCCGGACTGCAGAGGAATATGAAGATGACGGGCAATTCTGGGCTCAGACGCGATCAGATCAATCATCTCATCAGTCAGTTCAGTAGCTTCAATAGAAGAAATACGCAGTCTTTCCAAAGCAGGTACTTCTTTCAGCATACGTTCCATCAGCTGTGCCAATGTAACATGATATTCGCGTCCGTATCTGCCCGTATGAATTCCGGTAAGAACGATTTCTTTATAATTTTCTGCAATTCTGCCTGCTTCTCTCACTGCAGTATCCGGCAGCATAGATCTCTCACGTCCGCGTGCATACGGAATAACACAGTAGCTGCAGAACTGATTGCAGCCATCCTGAATTTTCAGATAAGCGCGTGCATGATTTTCATACTGATCACTGAACAAAGCCTCAAATTCCTGCTTTTCCAGCTGATCCAGTACACGAACAGGCTGGCGATCTTTCAGATATTGTTCAAGATAATCAGGTATTTCTTTTTTATGTGCAGTTCCCACAATAATCTCAGCTTCATTAAGAAGGCCGTCATCCAGCTGGGCATAGCAGCCCACAACTGCTGAAACTGCTTCAGGATTGGATCTTTTTGCTCTATGCAGCATCTTGCGGCTTTTCTGTGCAGCCATATTCGTTACAGCACATGTAAAAATTACAACTGCATCGGAAGGTTCATCAAAAGATACTCTTTCCCATCCTCTTTTTTCCAGTTCTGAAGCAACTGCTTCACTTTCATATGCATTAACTTTGCATCCGAGATTGCAAATTGAAAATTTCACTGTTTATGCCTCCGTTCTCCGATTTCGCTGACAATCGCACAACCGTAAACAGCAGCTGTTTCAGCTCTGAGAATGCGGCTGCCGAAAGTAACCGGTACGTATCCCATTGCTCGCAGCTGTTCCACTTCCGCTTCACTGAAGCCGCCTTCCGGACCGATTACGATCACAGCGCTGTTCTGATCAGTCAGAACATCCGATATAAAGGACGACTTTCCGAAAGCATTCTCATAAGCAGCCATTTTTACCTCTCCTTCAATTTCGGAGAGATCCGCAAACTGTCTGATTTCCGTAACTTCCGGAATGCTGTTGCGTTTGCATTGCTCACTGGCTTCACGGACAATTTCATTCCACCGTGCCAGCTGCTTGCCTGCCTTTTCGGATTTTGCACGTACGACACAGCGCGAAGACTCAAACGGTACAATTTTTACAGCTCCGAGTTCTGCTGCTTTCTGAAGAATCAGTTCAAATTTTTCACGTCTGATCAAAGCCTGGCAGATTGTCAGTTTTACGGAGGATTCATTCACTCTCTCATCTTTTTCAACAATGTCAGCTACGAAATCTTTTCCTTCACTCCGGCAGATTCCGAAGTACCCGGTGCCTTCATAGACAATACGCACTTTCTCATGATCCAGCCTTACAACATCCCTGGCATGATGAGCCTGCTCTTTTGTAAATATATACGTTCCTCCGGTCACGATCGGTACCGAACTAAAATACTGCTGCATATTCCAAAGGGAAAAACTAACGTTCTTCCTTCTCCTCTCCGTCATGTCTGATCTCAACTTTTACTTCAATGACTTTTCGCTGGTCGGCTTTGGTAACCTTTACGTGAAGGTTCTCAAAGTCAAATTCCTCACCAACATGCGGAATATGTTCCAGTTCATGAATAACCCATCCCGATACAGTAATGAAATCATAGTCATCATCATCTGCATCTACTTCAAAACGGTCGAACAGATCATAAATCTCAGCATCACATTTTACCAGCCAGTTATCTTCATCTATTTTTTCATAGAATTCCTTAACAGTGTCATGCTCATCCCAGATCTCACCGACAAGTTCTTCAACAATATCCTCCATCGTGATGATTCCGTCAGTTCCGCCATATTCATCCAGCACTACAGCCATATGAATTTTCGCGCCCTGAAGCTGTTTCAGAAGAGAGGAGATACTTGTATTGGGACTTGTATAAATTACAGGCTTGATAATTTTACGCAATGCTCCCTTATTGTGATACATCAGCTCATAAAAATCTTTTTCGTGAATCACGCCGACAATGTTATCAATGGATGTCTCGTATACCGGAAGACGGGAATAACTGTTGCGGCGGAATACAGTTTCCACATCTTCAATACTTGTAGCCACATCAACAGCCACAAGATCAACACGCGGTGTCAGTACATCACTTACATCAAGATCATTAAATTCAATTGCTGCAGAAATCAGATCTGATTCATGTTCTTCAAGATCACCCTCACGTTCAGCTTCATCCACCATCGTGATCAGCTCATCAGCGATGTCCGAATCTTCATCTTCTATTTTGATCAAATGTGAAGAAATTTTCTGCCATCCCGACATCAGAAAACACAAAGGTGTCAGAATCAGCTGCACAAACTGAACAAATCCGACCGTTGCACAGGAAAATTTCTCCGGAATCTGCTTTGCGATGGATTTCGGGGTGAATTCACCGAAAAGAAGTACCACAACTGTAATCACAATGGTCGAAATTGTCGGTCCGTTCTTAGCTCCGAAATAAATTGTAAAAAGCAATGTACCGATGGTAGCACTGGCAATATTCACAATATTGTTTCCGATCAGAACTGCTGTTAAAAACCGGTCATAATCAGAAAGAATCTTCAGAACCAGCGCTGCTTCCGCTTTGCCGTCATTCATCATATTTTTCAGACGTATCTTATTTGCACTGGAATACGCCGTTTCTATGGCTGAAAAAATACCGGAAAACAAAAGAAGAACAATTAATATTACGATGTAGCTGTTACCCTCACTCATGATATAAACTCCGTTTTGACGTATCAGAATTGATCATATATAAATTTATCAGAATTAAAATCAATTCTTCCTTTCTACAATATCTCAGTATAGCATAGACTTTCATTTGATATAACGATCAATCAGTCTGCAGGCAATCCGAACACATTCCTCACACTCACATAATACTGTTCCGGAATCAATTCCTTTAATCTGTCTGCACTGAAGAGCACCGGCCTCTTCTTTGAAAGCAGCCGTAATCTGTCTGGCCAGAGGATATGTTTTTCCTTTCGAATCCGGCTTTTCCAGATGACCTGTACTCTTTGCCATTGAAGCAACCATGCATGCAGCATTTAATGCTCCGCAAGTTCCCAGCGTACAGCCAAGACCTGTTCCGAGGGCTTCTGATGCAATAAACAAATCCCTTTCATTCAAACCATAATCTTCGCAATAAGAGCATACTACAGCCTGTGCGCAGTTATAGCCTTTGTTTCTTTTTTCTACAGCAATATCTTCTTTATTCATAGTCATTACCTTTCAGTGGAAAAAAAAGACTGTCCGGAGACAGTCTTTCAGATATCAATTAACCTCTTCTGAAGAAACCGGGAATTACATTGTCATCGCTGTCAGAAGTACCGAAATCGATCACATCATCTTCTTCAGCAACTACAGCCGGCTGTTCAGGAGCAGCAACAGGTTTCTTTTCAGCAGCAGGACCGTTTGTAGCAATCATTTCGGGCTTCGGAAGTTCAAAACCTGTAGCGATTACAGATACGATAATAGAATCACCGATCTTGTCATTGATTGCAACACCGAAGATAATATCAATATCATTTCCGGCAGCTTCACGGATGCAGTCAACAGCTTCAGCAGCATCGAATGCAGACATGGAAGCACCGCCTGTTACGTTAATAATTGCACTCTTGGCACCCATGATCTGAGCTTCAAGCAGAGGAGATTCAATTGCTCTGCGAGCAGCTTCCTTAGCCTTTTCTTCACCGTCAGCCATACCGATTCCGAACAGAGCGGAACCCTTGCCTTCCATTACACTCTTAATATCCGCAAAGTCGAGGTTGATCATTGCAGGAACAGCAATCAGGTCTGTGATTGTCTGTACGCCCTGACGCAGGATATTATCAGCTTCCTTGAATGCATCTTCAAAAGGAATGTGACCGATTACCTGAAGAACCTTGTTATTGGAAATGATGATCAGTGAGTCAACATATTCCTTCAGCTGTTCAAGACCCTGTTCAGCCTGAACCATTCTCTTTCTTCCTTCAAAGGAGAAAGGCTTAGTAACAATACCAACTGTCAGACATCCAAGTTCTTTTGCAATCTTTGCGAACAGCGGAGAAGCACCTGTACCAGTACCGCCGCCGAGACCTGCTGTAAGGAAGATCATATCTGCACCTTCCATTGCCTTGCGGATTGTATCTTCACTCTCTACAGCTGACTTACGTCCGTTATCAGGATTGCCGCCTGCACCCAGGCCTTCCTTGCCAAGCTGGATCTTGTTTGCTACCGGAGAAATATCCAGAGCCTGCAGGTCAGTATTAGCAACGTAGAACTCTACGCCCTGTACACCTTCCTGAACCATACGATTAACTGCATTGCTGCCGGCGCCACCAATTCCGAACACCTTGATCTTAGCGATCTGATTGTACTCTAAGTCTGCCATAAGTATTACCTCTTCTATTTATTCTTTCCATCCAGGAACATTGTCTTGATCTTATTCGTCAAGGTGTCTTCCTTGTTCCCGCTTTCTTTCTTTTCTCTGTAAGATACTGCTTTAACAAATGCATCCATATCCAGACTGTCATCGATATAACCGGTAATCGGAAGTTTATCCTGATATGAATAGAATAATCCAAGACAAGCCGTCAATGCAGCATTGCGTCCGCCCAGTGTATCCGGAATATAGCATCTTGTTTCTGTTTCAAGACCTTTCTGAACAAGGTCGCTTAAACCTTCGGTCTCTCCACCTTCGCCTGTAATAATAACAGTAGTTTCACCCGCTTTCAAGATTGGGACGCATGTTTTTACTACAGCAGAAAGCCAGTTTTCGATATTTTCACGAGAAGTGTTCACAAATTCCTCTTCGTTGATTGTATATGTGACACCATTCTCTCTCCAGAGATGCACAGGATTTGTTGAGTATACCTGCTGATCAAGTCTCACGCTGTACTTCAGCAGATCTACTGCTTTATCCTCGCTGATGTTATATTTGCTGCATACATTTTCTACCAGACTGGCAGTACCGCTCGGAAGAATGACCGACGACATCAGTTTTCCTTTACGCAGAAGACCAAGTGTTGTCGCTGTACGTTCCAGTTTCAGAATAATCACCTGACGGTCAATTGCCTGTTCAAATAAAGCTGCTTCTTTTCCGACGGCAAATACATCCGGGAAAATATCCATGATTGCAAGACCTGCTTTTTCAACACAGTTAACGAGATCAAAAGACAGCTGTCTGTCTGCGCAAAGCAGATCAATCTCAGCAGTCATTTCAGAACAGTGTTCACCGATAGGAATTCTTCTTGATGAAATTCCGTTCACTGTATATTTCACACATACCGTCTGAATCAGCGCATACTCTCTGCCGATGTCCATGGATTCCGCTTTTTTGATTGCATTGCGTATATCCTGATTCGTGACCTTCTGATCAATGCCTTCAATTTTGACAGTTGTTTTATATGAATATCGTTTTGTGCGATAGGAAGGTATTGAAAGAATTACCTTTTTGATATCAGCCCCCAGCATCTTGCGTGCATTATCCGCAGCCTGACGAATCGCAGCAATGACCGCTTCCTCATCTTCAACAGCCGCATAGGAAAGACCGCTGCAGGGAATACGTTCAACCTTTATAATATTGAACCTTGTATTGTAAAACTCTCCCACTACAAGGCGCACTTCATGGTCAGCAACTTCCAAGGCAGTAAAAATTTGCTTGTCGCTCATTATGCCCTCCTTATAAACATTAGTATTCTATCACAATTGACTTGCAGAATAATTAAGAAAATCCATAACCTTCACAGTATGACATCTCCGGCGGCATAAAGATATTTGTGCCTCAAAGCTGTAATTGTCAAATATCAAGACTCTATGCTAATATTTTGATTGCAATAGTGCTGATTACATGTTAAAGTTTACAAGCAAATTGCGAGTGAAGGAGGTTTAGTATGTCCAGAGTTTGTGCAGTATCCGGCAAGAGAGCTATGTCCGGTAACAATCGTTCTCATTCTCTGCGTGCTACACGCCGCAAGTGGAATGTTAACCTGCAGAAGGTTCATATGGTCATTGATGGAAAGCCGCAGACAGTACGTATTTCGGCTCGCGCATTAAAGACACTGAAAGCAGGCAAGAACACAAAGGGTGCTAACGCGTAAAAAAAGATTCCGTCAGGAATCCTTTTTTTATACCTTTACGATTGAACTGTGCTCAGTCTTTGCACTGTATTGTCAGTACTTTTCCCTCATGTATTGTAACAATGCCGGCTTCCCCGGTGATTTCATTGGATAATGTATAAAGATCCTCTTTTGTGATCTTTCTTTTTTCAAGAGGATATTTAAAACCGGACAAAGAAATGACTGAACTGTCCTCTGTAAAGAATGACATGTAAGAATACTCATTCTTTTCAAAGATATATCTTCCTTCACTCAAAGCCTCAATCTTGTTTTTTTCATCAAACAGGACCACTTTACCGGGATACCTCATTGCAAGTTTCAGATTCACATACTCATGATCGACCCTGCCTCCTAAACCTCCGATCATCCAGATTTTTTCATAACCTGCTGCCAGTGCTGCATTCAGCGCTGCTTCGGAATCGCTGTCATCCTTAACAGGATTCAGACAGATTACATTATCTGCATATGACCGGATCAGAGAGAGATCACTTTTTTCAACTGAGTCAAAATCACCGATTGCAAGGGTCATATGCACGCCCTGACGTGCAAGACTCAAAGCCCCTTTATCTACACCGATCCAGTCTGCTTCGATCTCAGGAAGCACTTCTGTCAGCTTCATCGCAAGAACTGCTGTCAGATGCACAAAGATGCCACCCTTTCTTTTATATTTCCCTTGAAGACATACGAACCTGCAACAAGAACATCAGCACCTGCATCAAGACATAATTTTCCGGTTTCAGCATTAATTCCGCCGTCAACTTCAATCAGTGCTTTATTTCCTGCACCGGCAAGCATTGCTTTCAATGAAGCGATTCTTTCCGGAGCGTTTTCGTTGAATTTCTGACCGCCGAAACCAGGCTCGACAGACATGATCAGATAAAGATCAAACGCATCCAGATACGGCTTTAAAACTTCCAGTGATGTGCCGGGTTTTACGGAGATACCGCATTTCTTTCCTCTGTCGTGGATATGTGCTGCAAGGGATAGAATCTTTTCCTGATTCTGCAGAGCTTCTTCGTGGAATGTAATGTAGTCAGCACCTGCGTCAATAAAGACATCAGCGAAGAAAACAGGATCAGTTACCATCAGATGCACATCTTTTACAAGATCAGATGCTCTGCAGAAAGCTTTCAGAATATCCGGCCCGAATGTCAGATTAGGAACAAAATGGCCGTCCATTACATCAAAGTGAATCCACTCTGCCTTTGAATCATTCAATTCATCGGTCTGTTCTTTCATCTTTGTATAATCAAGTGATAATACGGATGGTGCTACAATCATATATAACGCTCCCTTCTTTCCTGAATCATCTGCAATATGCCCAGATAGCTCTGATACCTTGTTTCAGGTATCAGACCTTTCCGCACAGCCTCTTTAATACAGCAGTCAGGTTCATTCTGGTGTATGCAGTCGTTGAATCTGCACTTTCCCAGGTACGGAACAAAATCCGGTACATAGCTTCCGAGTTCCGCTGCATTGATATGTGAAAAATCAAGTGAACTGAATCCGGGTGTATCTGCCACCAGCCCGCCTGCTACGGGATGAAGTTCATTGTGTCTTGTTGTATGTTTTCCTCTGCCGAGCGCTTTTGATATTTCCTGCGTGGCCAGATGAAACGACGGCTCCAGACTGTTAAGAAGCGTACTCTTGCCTGCTCCGCTCTGTCCTGTCAGGACGGAGATTCTGCCCTTCAGCAAACCGGCAAGAGACGGGTCAAGTACATCTTTTTCCGCGCGGATTACCTGCATCGGACCGTTTTCATACTCTCTGATTTTTTCTTCTGTTTCAGCTGAAATACCAAGATCGCACTTTGTTACAATCAGCTTCGGTTCAATACCGCTTGCCATGATCAGAACCGCAAGTCTGTCAATCAGAACAGGAGAAAAGTCCGGGTCTTTGATACTCATGACAATCAGTGCCTGATCTACATTTGCCACTGCGGGTCTTCTCAGACTGTTCCTGCGCGGAAGTATTTTCTGAATAACCCAGCGCCCGTCTATCATTTCGGCTTCAGCAAGATCTCCGGTTACCGGCACAAGCTGCTGACGGATCTTTCCCATCAGTATAGCTGTATGTCTCTCATTATCTTCCGTCTGGATTGTATATTCTTTTGAAACAATTTTTACAATTCTGACAATCATTGAACCACCATTAATAGAAATACAAAGTAATGTAATTGCTTCCCTTTTGTGTATAAGACGTTCCTGACGCCGGACTGCACTCAATGACAACACCGACTTCAAGATCATCCAGTTCTTCCTGGGTCATCTGCGTCGTATCCCTGTTGCTTGTTCTTACGACAACACCAAGGTCTTCAAGCATATTAACCGCATCGTTAATATCCATGCCGATGATCGTCTCAGGAATCGTAATCGTGGGATAAGCAGAATAAACAAGCGTTACCTGAGATGCAACCTCCGGATTGAATTTATCACCAGGTTCCAGCTTTTCCTGACGGATAATCGTGCCTGCAGGCTGATCGCTGCTTTCTTCAGTAACATTTACTTTAAGAAGCCCGTATTTGGCAGTATCTGAAGAAATACGGCTTTCCGCATCATTGATATTCATTCCGACAAAGTTATCCATTTCAACACCGATGCCGCTGGAAACAGTAACTGTCACAGATGCACCCTTTTCCACTTCTGTGCCGACATCCGGTTCAACGAATACAACCTTTCCTTTTTCAATGTCATCAGTCAGTGTATATGTAACGCCGTCAGAATCAAATGTCAGCCCGCTGTCAATACACTGCTGTCTTGCTTCTGCCAGAGACATACCTTCGATATCGGGAACTTTATATGTTTTTACGCCGAGTGATATCTTTCCGCTGAAAATCAGAGTTGCCAGAAGAGCAAGAACCGCAACTGCCGCAATAATACCGACCAGCAGTTTTGTAGATACTCTTTTCTTACGTTTCTTTGTTCTTTTACGTGCTGCTTTCTTGTTCTCGGAAACTTCTGTTCCTTTCTTTTCACCGCTGCTTTCAGGTTTGCGGCGCGTACTTGTGCCAGATGAGGAAGAACCTCCTGTTTCCTTTGCTTTGTCCTGATCAGAAGATGCAGGAGCTTCCAAGACAAGTTTCTTCTCATTTTTTCTTTCTTCATTCAGACATGTTGAAATGTCATTGAACATTTCAACACAGTTTCTGTATCTGAGGTCAGGGTTTTTCGCAGTTGCACGAATAATTACATTTTCCAGAGACTGCGGAAGTGAAGGATTAAGATCTCTGATTGAAGGCATAGGCTCACGCATGTGCTTGAGTGCCACCTGCACTGCCTGATCCGCCTTGAAAGGAACATCACCTGCAAGCATTTCATAGAAAATGATTCCAAGTGAATAAATATCAGACTGATAGGAAGCCGGCTGTCCTTTGGCAAGTTCAGGTGCAAGATAATGTACGGAACCCATAACATTATTAGCCTGTGTCAGCTGTGTAAAACCTTTTGCTGTTGCAATTCCGAAATCAAGAATCTTTACTGAGCCGTCAGCTTTTACAACGACATTCTGCGGCTTGAGGTCACGATGAATAATACCTTTGCTATGGGCCTCCGCCACGGCTGCCGTAAGCTGTTTCATGATATCAACAGCTTCATCACTGAACAATGGACCGCGTCCGCGGATAACCTGCTTCAAAGTTTTTCCGGGAAGATACTCCATGACAATATAGTGATGCTTCTTATATTCACCAACGTCATAAATTTCTACAATATTCGGATGCGCAAGTGCCGTAGCAGCCTGGGCTTCTCTTTCAAACCTCTTAATGCTTGTTTCATCAGCACTCATATCAGAGCGCAGAATCTTGATTGCAACCTGTCTGTTAAGAATAATATCCACAGCCAGAAATACATCAGCCATACCGCCTTGTCCGATATGTGATACAACTTCATATCTGTTCGCAATTACATTCTTTCTGCTCATCTGTCGTCACCCTCCAGATCGATCAGAACAATTGTGATATTGTCATATCCGCCTGCCTCAAGAGCGCATTTCATCAGTTTCTTTGCACGCAGTACCGGATCACCGCTTTTATCATTCAGTACCGAAGCAATCTGCATTCCCGAAACATAACCGTGCAGTCCGTCGGAACAGATGAGAATTCCTTCCATTTCCTCACAATGCTGGTCGATATCACTTCTTACGGTCTCCCATACACCAAGTGCATTCGTAAGCACATTTCTGTGAGGATAATTCTTAGCCTGTTCTACTGTAAGTTCACCATGAAGAATCATGTCATTCACAAGATTATGGTCACGTGTCAGCAGCCTTAATGTACCATCTTTAAACCATGCATACGCTCTGCTGTCACCTATATTGATAACAAATCTTCCGAGCTTGGTAAAAATAACACCGCAGAATGTGGTGCCCATGCCCTTCAGTTCAGCATGATCTCTGCCGTACATAAAGATCTGTCTGTTTGCCTCACTGACATTTGCTGAAACCCACGCTCTTACTTCTTCAGCAGAAGAAAATCCGGAATTTTCAGAGAATACTTTAGAAAAATGGGCTACAGCCATACGTGATGCGATGTCACCGCCAAGATTTCCGCCGATGCCGTCAGCGACAATAGCAAAAACATCACCCGCTTCATTTGTTGCGATAACATAGCTGTCCTGATTGTTCCTGCGCACCAGACCCCGGTCTGTGATTCCGTAGTATTTCATGCATTCTCCTTGGCTTTTTCATGCTTTGCACGCAGCTGTCCGCATGCAGCATCAATATCATCTCCGTGTTTTGAGCGTAATGTAGCTTTCACTCCGTTTTTCATAAGAACATCATAGAAATGCAGAGCTTTCTTTTCATCTTCGGTATGATATCCGTTTTCATCTACTTCATTGTAAGGAATCAGATTCACATAGGCATTCATGCCTCTGATCAGACGAGCAAGCTTTACAGCATCTTCATCGCTGTCATTCACATCTTTCAGCAGAATATACTCAAACGTCAGACGTCTGTGATTTCCTTCACTGTAACTGTGCAGAGCTTCCATGAGCACATCCAGCGGATAGGCACGGTCAACCGGCATCAGTCTTCTGCGAAGTTCGTCATCGGGAGCGTGCAGAGAAATCGCAAGATTATACTGATAATGACCTGCCGCAAAATCATAGATGCGCGGTACGATACCGCATGTGGAAATCGTGATATGACGCGCACCGATAGCAAGACCAAGATCACTGTTAACGATCTCACAGAAGCGGATCACATTATCATAGTTATCAAAAGGCTCACCTGTTCCCATGATTACGATATTGTCAACTCTGCCGCCGGTCTGATCAAGTTCCTTCTGAACATACATCACTTCCGCTACCATTTCGCCGGCTGTCAGATCTCTCTGCTTTTTCAAAAGACCTGATGCGCAGAATGTACAGCCCATATTACAGCCGACCTGGCTGGATACACAGAGACTGTCACCGAAATGAAAATGCATCAGAACTGCTTCAACAGAAGAACCGTCCTGCATACCGAAAAGATATTTTGTTGTACCGTCTCTTGCAACCTGTTTTTCAAGTTCAGTCAAAGGCATGACAGTGTATTCCTCTGAAAGTTTTGCAGTCAAAGATGCCGGGAGGTCACTCATCACCGTAAAATCTTCAGCACGTTTTCTATAAAGCCATGTAAACAGCTGTTTTGCACGGTACGGTTTCTGTCCATGCGCTGCCAGCATGTCCTGCAGCTGTTTCATATTCAAATCATAAATTGTCTGCATAGGTCTTTATTTTACCATATCCCCTGCGGATTCAATGAGCGAATTCAGTGAATCCTTTCAGAGTTCCTTTCTTTTCAGCACAGCCGCGTAAAAGCCGTCTGCATCATCTTCAAACGGAAACATCGTTTTTTCGGAAAGGAGTTCAAAGTCACTGTGTGTATTCAGAAATGCTTTGATCTGTCCTTCATTTTCTTTCCGGTTAAGTGTACAAGTACTGTAAACCATGATCCCGCCTTTTTTCAAATAGTTACTGCAGGCATTCAGAATACCGGCCTGCGTCCGGGATAGCTCATCAAGATTCTCAGGCTTGAGGTGAAGACGTATTTCAGGTTTTCGCGACAAGTCTCCGAGCCCGGAACATGGAGCATCAATCAGTATGCGGTCAAAAGTCTCGTCCGGATAAACATGAGGTACTGCAGCATCCATCTGTTTGCTCGAAACAATTACTGTACCTGTTTCATCCATAAGTTTGTCAATCAGCGAACATCTTGCTTCATAGAGATCACATGCCGTAATACTTCCTTTGTTCTGCATCAGCATTGCCATCTCCTGAGTTTTTGTTCCCGGTGCCGCACAAGTATCCAGTACTTTCATTCCCGGCTTTAGCTGCATCAGCAAAGGTACAGATGCAGAATGATAATCCTGCACAAGAACCTTGCCTTCCTTGAATGCCATCATGCTTGTGATGCGGCCGTCATAACGGAAACTGATATCATTTATAAAGTGAACAGAAGAATCTCTGCTGATCTCCTCACTGGTTGTACGCAGCGTATTGATTCTTCCCGTCACCGGTCTTTTCCGCTGATCAGCTTCAGCGATTTTTATTGCATTTTCCGCACCGTAGTGAGCCTTCCAAATATTCATCAGCCACAGCGGATGGCTGGTTCTGCGGGCAGTACTTTCCAGATCGTCTCCTGAGACATCCGTCAGCCCTGCATCCATAACTCTGTGGAGCACCGCATTGATAAAGCCTCTTTCTCTTCCCGCAAGGCGTACAGTTTCATTCACTGCTGCATACGCAGGAACACTGTCCATGAAGAACATCTGATATATGCCGAAATCCAGAAGAACAGCACTTCTCCGGGATGCCTTTCTGGCAAAACGGTGCCACTGCTCTTCAAGGTAGGAATAATTTCTCAGAACTCCGTAAACAGCTTCACTGACAAAAGCCATTTCCGATTCAGGGACATTCTTCTCACTGCGCATAATCAAGCCGGCATAGCCGTGTTCATAAATAACTCTGGTCAGCACTCTTACTATATATTCACGTGTATTCATCATCGCTCCTAATCAAGTGTCATTGGTTCAATATCTATACGAAGGCCGTCAAAATTCATATCTGAATTTTTCAGAAATACTCTCACTGCGCTTCGCATTTCATCAAGATTCTTTCCTTTCAGAATCACTCTGCTGCGGCATCTGTCCTGAATTTTCAGCAGTGAGATCACACCTATATTTTTGAAATTCCCGTTAATTCCACGATGCAGCGCCATAGCAGCAGCATCAACTGTTCCGGAATTTTTTCCGCTGACAGTCAGGGCAATCATGTACGTATACGGAGGATACTGCCCCGCATGACGGAATTTCATCTCATTTCTGAAGAATGTAATGTAATCCTGTTCTGCTGCACTTGTAACAGCGTAATGATCAGGATTAAAGACCTGATATACGACCTCGCCGTTCTGTTCACCGCGTCCGCTTCTTCCGCCGGCCTGCATCAGAAGGTCAAATGTAATTTCACAGCTGCGGAAATCTGTCCGTCTGAGGCCCTCATCACCGTTTACAACACCTACCAGAGTAACCCCCGGATAGTCAAGTCCTTTTGCAATCATCTGTGTTCCCAGAAGTATATCTGCCTCCCCTCTGCCGAATGCTTCAAGAATTCTTGCGTGAGCATCCTTGCGGGAAGTTGTATCGGCATCCATTCGCAATGTCCGCACACCGGGAAAAAGATCATGAACTTCCTGTTCCAGTTTCTCCGTTCCGAATCCGAATGATGCAAAGCCGTCTGTACTGCCGCATTCAGGGCATACCTTCGGCAGAGCACGTTCTGCACCACATGTATGACATTTCATACGTTTGATTTCACGGTGGTAGCTCATAGCGATATCACAATGAGGACATACCAGAGGTTCCTGGCAGCTGCGGCATCTCATGACCGCATGATATCCTCTTCTGTTCAGAAGAAGAATCGTCTGTTCACCGCGGTCAAGCCGGTCTCTGATTTTCTGTTTCAGAACATCAGAGATGATTGCAGAACCGCCGCTGCGAATATTCTGTTTCATCGGTACAATTGTCACTTCCGGCAATGTTTTGTTGACGCGCTGCTTTAAAGTGACAAGATGATATACATTCTTCAGTCCGCGGGCATAGCTTTCCAATGACGGTGTGGCAGAGCCGAGAATCACCTTGCAGTGATTTCTTGTTCCCCTCCAGACAGCAATATCCCGTGCATGATACGCCGGCTGATTATCCTGTTTGTAAGAAGGATCATGTTCCTCATCAAGAATAATCAGTCCGAGACTGCTGAAAGGCATGAATACTGCACTCCTTGTCCCTACTACGATTCTTGCTTTTCCTGTTCTTACCTTGCGGTACTGTTCATATTTCTGCTGAGCATTAAGCCCGCTGTGATAAATGGCAAGATCACTGCCGAAACGCGAGGAAACTCTGCTGATCATCTGCGGCGTAAGACTGATTTCCGGAACAAGTATCAGTACCTGTTTTCCTTCATCCAGTGCTTTTCTTGCAAGCCTCAGATAAACCTCTGTTTTGCCTGAACCGGTTACACCATGCAGAAGATAAACTCTGTCATCAGAAGAAAGAATTTCATCCATTGCAGATCTCTGCTCCGTTGTCAGCTCCGGTTCAGCTGCTTGAAAGCCATGCACTGCCGAAGCTGCTTCTTTCTCTTTTTCATAAATTTCAACAGCACCTTTTTCAACAAGAATCCGGCACTGATTGGGAAACTGTGAACGAAGTTCCGAATATTTCATTTCACCTTTTTCAAGAACAGTGCGGTAGGCCTGCAGCTGCCTGGGTGTAAGAATCACTTCATTTCCGGAGATCCGTACATATTTTTCCATAACAATATGATGCCCGGAGGTTACCGGCTTGACTTTTGCCGGAAGCATTGCCTGAAAGCATGCAATGGCTGTCGAAAGTGTCATTTCTCTCATCCACAAAGCAAGATCATGAAGTTCATTTGTAATCAGCGATTCCTCATCCAGAACTGATATCACGTTCTTCAGCTTCATGCCAAGCCGTTTCTCTATCTGTTCCTTAGTTTCATCTGTTTCCGTTACATTATCAACAAAACCAACCAGACTTCTGGACGCACCGAAAGGAACCTGAACGCGCGCACCGGTTTCAACGTTTCCGTCATATACATATGTAAACAGCTGATCAAGACTTCTGACAGGGTGCTCAATCCAGCACTGTACAATTTTCATCGATTTATCCTCGCCGTTATATTGTAATATATTTGGCTTTTGCGTGCATAAGAAACAAGATTTGTGTCATAATTTAATCAGAGTATCAGTAGTCCGCTGTACAGGAGGCTTTATGAAACAAAGAATCAAATATAAGCTCGGTGTCCTTGGTTTCGGACGCATGGGAAGTGCCATTGCTACAGGCGCAATCATCAAAGATTATCTCGAACGCTATGATATCTGCGCATACGATCCTGCAGAAGATAAACAGAAAAATATCAAATCAGAAGGCTTTGCTCTCTGCAGCAGTCCTTTGGAAGTTGCCAAGCAATGCCGTATTCTTCTTCTTGCCTGCCCGCGTGATCAGCTGCCTTCCATTCTTCCGGAAATCAAAGATGCGGAAGTACCTTGCATTCTGTCGATCATCAAGGGCATTACCTCTTCTTATTTTCACGAATATCTGCCTGATGTTCCGGTAATCCGCGCACTGGTAAATACACCTTTGAAAATTTATGAAGGCTCAACTGCAATGTCAATGTCTTCAGATGTTCACGCTGACGACTATGATTTCTGCTTCAATCTTTTCCGTTCTCTCGGCAAGGTTAACACAGTTCCCGAAAACAAACTGGATACAGTTCAGTGCATGCATGCAACAGCACCTGCATATATCTGCTGTTATGCAGAGGCAATGCTGAGAAAGCCCGAAGAAATCGGCTTTGACGAAGATGCTGCAAGAGCTCTGCTTGTGCAGAGTCTGATCGGCACAGCCAGACTTCTTCAGGAAAACAGAACGGCATCACTGGAAGATGTCCTTACGCTTCTTTGCGACAATGATCCCCCTTCCATTGAAGCTTTTGAAACGATGAAAAAAGAAGGTTTCGATTCGAAAGTCCGGGAGATTGCCAGAAAAACCGTTGATCTTATCCATAAAGACGAAAAGTAAATAATGCACAGCCGGTATCCATGCCGGCTTTTATCTGTTCGAAGCACAGAGTTCATATAACAAGAATCATTTAAAAGGAGTACCTGCCGGTACTCCTTTATGCTTTGATTACAAAATCGAGATCCACATCCCACGGATCTGTTTCTATTTCATCCACCTGCTGCTCTGCAAAAGCGATACCGGCCTTTACAGAGCATCTGCCAAGAATGCTGTCATAATAACCTTTGCCGTAACCTGTACGGTGTCCCTGAGCGTCAAATGCGCTCAGCGGAACAATCATCAGGTCCAGTTCCTCCGGTTCAGCAGTTTCACCGCGAACCGGCTCCATGACGCCGAAATTTCCACGTTCAAGATCATCAAATGAGGAAATGTAACGGAAAATCAGCATATTGCCTGATGTCAGAGGGACAGCAACTTTTCTGTCGTGAGCAAAACACCAGCTGATCACAGAGTATGTTTCTGCTTCATCACGCATGGATACATAACAGCCGGTCTTTTCTGCTTTTTCCAGATACGGTTTCAGCTGTTCAAATATCTTTACGCTTTTTTCGTCTCGCTGTTCTTTTGTCAGTACTGCTCTTGCGGCAAGACCTTTTTTTCTGGCAAGCTTCTTATCCAATGGAATCACTCATGTCGATCTTCAGCAGCTGATTCAGTTCAACAGCATACTCCATCGGCAGTTCTTTCGTGAAAGGTTCCAGGAAGCCCATGACAATCATTTCTGTAGCCTGTGATTCGCTCAGACCGCGTGACATCAGATAGAAAAGCTGATCTTCGGAAATCTTGGAAACTTTTGCCTCATGTTCAATTGTGGCAGTGGAACAGTCATTGATATTGAGAGGAATCGTATCACTGCGGGAACGGTTGTCCAGAATCAAAGTATCACACTCGATTTTAGCTTTGGAATGTGCTGCTTTCGGAGTAAAGCGGATCCAGTCACGGTAGTTTGTAACGCCGCCGTTTCTGGAAACAGACTTTGAAACAACAGAAGAAGATGTATGAGGTGCCATATGAATCATCTTCGCACCTGTATCCTGGAACTGTCCTTTGGAACCGACAGCAATTGAAATGCACATTCCGCGGGCATACTCTCCGGCAAGAATACATGCAGGATATTTCATGGAAATACGGGACCCGATATTGCCGTCAATCCATTCCATTACGCCATGCTCATCAACCCATGCACGTTTTGTTACAAGATTCAGAATATTATTGGACCAGTTCTGTACACTGGAATATCTGCATTTTGCTCCTTTTCCTACAAATACTTCAACAACAGCCGCATGCATGGAATCTTTTGAATACTGCGGTGCTGTACAGCCTTCAACATAAGAACACTCCGCCCCATCGTCAACGATGATAATAGAACGTTCAAACTGCCCCATAGACTCGGAATTAATACGGAAATACGACTGCAGCGGCTTTTCCAGTTTCACTCCCGGAGGTACATAAATGAAACTTCCGCCTGACCATACAGCGCTGTTCAGCGCAGCCAGTTTGTTATCGGAAGGCGGGACAATCGTAGAGAAATACTTGCGGAAAATCTCAGGATATTCGCGAAGACCGGAATCAATGTCAAGAAAGATAACACCCTTTGACTGCACTTCATCAAGCATGTTGTGATATACAGCCTCTGATTCATACTGTGTTGTTACACCGGCAAGATATTTTCTTTCAGCTTCCGGAATACCAAGACGTTCAAATGTATTCTTTACTTCTTCAGGAACATCATCCCAGTCCTTTTCAGCACTGTTGGAAACCTTCTTGTAATATGTGAAATCCTGGAAATCAATTTCGGAAAGATCCGGTCCCCATGCAGGCATCGGCATTTCATCGAAAATATGAAAAGCCTTGACGCGGTATTCCGTCATCCATTCAGGCTCATTTTTATAAGCAGAAATCCGACGTACGATTTCTTCCGTAAGACCTTTTCCGGTATCGATGATCGTCTGCACATTATCATCGTGAAAGCCGTATTTATAATCGTCCGCCGCAGTGAGAATCTCCTCATTTGTCAGATTTTTTTCACTCATTCTGCCGCCTCGCTTTCTTCAATCATCTGTTTGATTGCTTTCCAGCCGATCGTTGCACATTTAATCCTGTTTGCCTGCTTATATACATTTTTCATAGCAACTGCTTCTTCCAGAACATCGGGATCGTACTCTTTTGCATCAATCATTGCAAAATACTGATCAATAATCGCTGAAGCTTCTTCAGTTGTTTTGCCTTTGAGAAGATCTGTCATCATGCTGGTTGAAGCTGTACTGATCGTACACGCTACACCGTCAAAACGGATATCCTTGATTTTTCCGTTTCTGATCAAAGACTGCACTGTAATGTCATCAATACAGCTGTCCGATGCCATATGAACGGAACTGTAATCAGAATCATCAGTCAGTTTATGATTGTGAGGATATTTATAATGATCCAGAATCAGTTCACGAAGAATTTCAGGATCATTCAGAAGATCTGAACTGCTCATTTCGTAGTCCTCCTTTTCAGAAGAAAATGCCTACTGCATTCTCAAGTGTGATATCAGCTGCCGCTTCAACGAATCGGTCAACTTCATCTTTTGTGTTATAAAACATCAGGGAAGCACGTACAGACTGATCGGTACCAATGATTTCCTTCAGTATTTTTGCACAGTGATTTCCGCTGCGAACCGCAATATTTCTGGATGCAAGATAACCCGCCGCATCCTGTGCGAAGATGCCTTTTGCATTGAAAACCACCGGTCCGGAAGTATTATCAGGATTCAGAAGTTCAATATTATCAAGCTTCTTCATCTTTTCAATAAAGTAGGCACGCAGTTCCGTCTCATATGCATGAATTTCATCCATGCCGATAGACATCAGGTATTCAGCAGCAGCACCCATTCCGATAATTCCTTCAATATTCGGTGTACCTGCTTCAAAACGAACCGGTACATCTTTCAGAATAACAGAACCGTCAGCACTGAAACGGGCATTCATATCTCCGCCCATGAAAACAGGATCAATTGCCTCAAGAAGTTTTTTCTTTCCGTAAAGTACGCCTGCTCCTCCGGGACCGCACATCTTATGTGCACTGAAACCGAAGAAATCACAGTCCAGGTCCTTCACATCAATTTTCATATGCGGAACACTCTGAGCTCCGTCGACGATGACATAGGCACCATATTCATGCGCAATCGCTGCAATTTCCTTTACGGGCTGCACACTGCCGAGAACATTGGTTACCTGGGCAAGTGCAACTGCTTTCACACCTTCATGCATTGCCTTGCGGAACTGATCCAGACTGATGTTTGCCTGAAGGTCTGTTTCAATATATTCAATTTTAATGCCAAGTTCCTTCTGAAGACGGAACCACGGAAGAAGATTGCTGGCATGTTCTGCTTCTGTTGTCAGCACAACGTCACCGGGCTTGAGAAATTTACTGATTCCCATTACCGCCTGATTCAATGCATGACTGACATTATAGGTATAAACAACCTCATCCGGACTGCAGTTGATAAATTTTGCAATAATCTTTCTTGTGCCGTCATAAAGGCGGTCATTCTTAGCAGCGATGTCATAATCACCGCGATGAATATTTGACGTATGCGTACAATAGAAATCTGTAACAGCATCGATCACGCACTGCGGCTTCAGAGAAGTAGCAGCACTGTCAAAATATATCAGATCCGGATTGTTCTTCAGCATCGGAAAATCATTTCTGATTTTTTCTACATCGAACATAATTCACCGATCTTCCTTTCCATTTCTTCCTTCAGTTTAGCTTTCAGTTCTTCGTTATCCAGCGTTTCAGCAATCGGCAGAAGGTAACCGGTACTGATCAGTGAAATACACTGCTGTGTAGAAAGACCTCTGGACATCAGGTAATACAGCTGATCTTCATCAACTGTGCCGATCGACATTGCATGAGAAGCCTGAACGTCATTTTCATCAATAAGAAGCTCCGGCAGAATTTCTGCTTTCTGTCCCTCTTCAAAAGAAAGAGCTCTTGAGGTCTGATGACTTTCCGAGCCATATGCACCTCTGACAATCTTTCCTACTGCATCAATCAGAAGATTGCCGCTTCCGAGAACAACTGCATAGTTCTTCATATCACCATAAGTGTGCGGAGCAAAATTCACAACATTCATCTGGTAGTCTTTACGGCATGATACAAGAGATGCACTGGAAACCAGTGCCTCGGCACCTTGCTCGCGCAAAGCAACATATGTCTTTCTGTGTGTTTCCGAACCGTTGCACTCACCATAAGCAACCGTTACCTGAGCATCACCCATAACCTCATGGCTTTCATCTGCAGTAATTGTGCTGTCTGCCACATTCCAGAAAAGGTAACTGACGTGAGAAGTTTGTGCAGCATATGTACGGATTCTGAGACTCCCTGCTTTCACGATACGGATGAATGCATCGCATTTTCCGAAGGCACGGAATGTAATTTCAAGATCTCGGTCAGAATCGATCTCGTATTCACTGTAGCCATCAGGAAGCAGAATATCGCAGTCTGTATGTACGGCAAACATTATTTATTTGCTCCGGAAGAAGCTGTTCTGACAGCACAGCTTCCAATGGAAACAGCACGCTTGTTTTCCTTTGCTTCAGCAGCAGGCTTGACATCGAATTCGTTGTAAATCCAGTCATAGCCTTCCTGGTCAATCTTTTCAAACAAGTCCGCATCACCGCTGAGAACGATTCTGCCGTCCACAAGAACATGTGTAAACTGCGGGCGGATCAGCTGATAGAAACGTTCGTAGTGAGAGACTACAAGCATGGACATACCTGTTTCTTCGTGAAGATTGTTCAATGCATCTGCGACAATACGAAGCGCATCTACGTCCAGACCGGAGTCAATTTCATCCAGCATGGAAAGTGAAGGTTTCAGCAGTTCCATCTGTACAATTTCATTTCTCTTCTTTTCACCGCCTGAGAATCCTTCATTCAGGAAACGGTGGGCAAGATCTTCTTTCATCTTCAGATCTTTAATTGTTTTTTCCATTTCCTTGATAAAGCGGAACAGTGAAACAGGTGTTTCTCTGCGGGCATTCATCGCTGCTCTAAGGAAGTCGCTGTTTGTAACACCGGGAATTTCCTGAGGATACTGCATGGCCAGAAAGAGACCGGCAATGCTTCTTTCGTTTACAGGCATGGAAAGCAGATCCTTTCCGTCATATGTAATACTGCCCTGAGTAACCGTATACTTCGGATTACCCATAATTGCAGCAAGAAGCGTACTCTTGCCGTTTCCGTTCGGACCCATCAGCGCATGAATTTCGTTTTCATTAACAGTGAGATTGACACCTTTCAATATTTCCTTGCCTTCTACTTCTACATGAAGGTCTTTGATTTCTAATGTTTTCATAAGATTTACCTCATCCTGCGAGTGATTATAGCATTAATATAAAAATAAGTCTTGAAAGACTATCCGATAAATGCATATCCGCTGCCATCAGCGTTAATAATACTTCAGATTCTGTGTAAAAGTACATGAATACTTCAGCTAAACTTCACCCTCTGAAATTGCAAAACATGTATCTCTATTTTATAATGATGGGGCGTTTTTTAAACAAAGGAGGATTTATGGGCAAATTCTTGAAAAAGAACTGGTTCGTGGTACTTGCAGTGCTGATCTTTACAGGTATCAGTACTTACTATATTTATGACACGAACAAAGGAAAACTGAAAGGCAAGGAAGTCAACGGTGAAGATGTTGTCTTCACTGTCAATGATGAAGACACAACTGCTTCCGGTCTCTACGATGAAATGTACAAACAGAGAGGTGCTTCAACTGTTGTTGCACTGTTCAAGCAGGCTGTAGCGGACGCTTCGGTAAAAACAACAAGTGAAATGAAGGAAACTGCTGAAGCAAATGCAGATACAATTCGTTCCAATTACGAAAGCTACTACGGCACATCATATGAATCTTATCTCGAAAGCGATCTGCTCTCCACAGGCTATTCCGATCTTGTTGAATATCTTGTTGAAGCACAGAAGCTTCAGCAGGTATCTGCTGATTATGCAAAAGCAAACTTCGATGATCTGCAGATTCGTCAGATCAGTTACATTCTGATCAAATTCGAAGACAGCGAGAATATCACTGATGAACCTACAGCTGACGAGCAGGCAAGAATGGATGCAGTTGATGCAAAACTTGCTTCCGCTGATTTCGCTACTGCTGCTGCCGATCACAGTGAAGATACTTCTACTTCTTCCGACGGCGGCAATCTCGGTATTATCGATAAGAATGCCTCCTCACTTGATTCCGCATTCCTTGAAGCTTCTCTGGCTCTTCAGGAAGGTGAAGTAAGTGACTGGGTTCGTTCCGAATCCTTCGGCTATTTCAAGATCTACTGCACAGCAGCAACAGCTGAAACACTGGAAGCAAACAACGATGATCCCTATCTTGAACTCGTTCAGAATTATGACAGTTCCCTCGAAAACCTTGCAGTCTGGGCTAAAGCTTCAGAACTGGGAGTTGATTTCAACGGAAACGATGAAATCGAAACACTCGTCAAGGAACAGCTTGGCGTAACTGAAGAATAAGGAGTAAATGACATGAAGAAAACTAATCTCGTTCTGGCATCCCTTCTCGCTCTTGTTTCTCTTGCAGGATGCACTGATGCTGAAGCAAAAATCTCCGATTCTTCTACTGTTATGTTCAAAGTCGGAAGTGAAACAGTAACCAAAGGTGATGTTTATTCCTCTATGAAGAGTGCAATCGGCGCTTCTGTCACAATCAACATGGCAACAAGAATCATTTCCTCTCAGGAAATTGAAATTACTGAAGAAATGCAGACAACTGCTGAAAGTACTCTGGAAAGCTACAAATCACTGTACGGCGATACATTCGCTGCATATCTTGAAACTTACGGAATGACTGAGGAAGAATACGTAAGCGATTATCTCATTCCCTCTCTGCAGTCAAACCAGCTCACAGAAAAGTACATTGAAGAAGATCTTGAGAATCTGATTGCAACATACAGTCCGATCAAGGCTACAGTTCTTGAATTCAGTTCTCAGGAAGATGCTGATGCAGCATTGAGTGCATTGAATGACGGTTCCAAGACTCCTGCTGAAGCTGCTTCAGAAAACAATTCCGATTCCACAGGCGTTTCAACAGTATATACACTTGAATCCACTTCAATTGACTCTACAGTAAGAACTGTTCTGATCAACTCTACTTCTGATGACGGATGGTATATTGTTCCTGCTTCTGATGGTGCAACATACTGTGTTGTAAGAATCGATGAAGATGACAGAGAAGCATACAGAGACGATCTGATTTCCGCTCTTGAAACAATTGATGATGTTGAATCCGCAGCTACAACTTATTTCTTCACAAAATACGGTTTCCACATCTATGACAAGACAATCTATGATGTGGTAGCATCTGATTATCCTGACCAGTTTGTACAGGAAGACTGATCCGCATAAGCAATTATTTACAGGGAATGATTCTTCATGTCATTCCCTTTTCTTTTACCTGTTTGACTGATGTGATGATATAATTTTGTAAAGGAGAAATTTACCATGTGCATTTTCTGTGAAATAGCTGCCGGCAATATCCCATCCAGCAAAGTTTATGAGGATGACGATATTGTCGCAATTCTTGATTTATCTCAGGTGACCTGCGGTCATACACTTGTAATGCCTCGAAAGCATTACCGCAATATTCTTGAAGCTGATGAAGAAACAGCTGTCAAGTGCATGAAAGTTGTTCATAAGCTTGCAAAGCAGATTGTAGAAAATACTTCGGCAGCCGGCTGCAACATTCTGAATAATTGCAATGAAGTTGCAGGCCAGTCAGTGGATCATCTTCATTTCCATATCATTCCCAGATACAGCAGTGAAGATTCTATAAGCATTGAATTCGGTTCCACAAAACAGGATCTCGATGAAGTGCTGAGAAAGGTAAAAGGATGAGAACAATGCCTGTAGCACGTTATTATGTCCATAATCCATTCGCACCTCAGCCTAATCAGCCGCCGCGTCTGGGAACAGCGGTTGTGATCGTAGCTGACGGAAAAGTACTTCTGGAGCAGCGCCGTGACTCATTCAAATGGGGAATTGTAACGGGTGATCTTCGTACGACTGAAACATTCAGGCAGTGTGCCATCAGACGTACAGTAGAAGAAACAAGTATTCATATCAAGGATTCTGATCTTCATCAGATTCGCATGTTTGATGATCCAAGCCGTATTGTTTCTTTTATTGAAGGCAACATCTACCGTTTGATTCATATCGCTTATTATGTAGAACTTGATGAAATTCCCGAAACTGCCTGCGGAAAACAAAGTGTTGAACTCAGATGGGTTGATATGAAAGATCTTCTTGATTATGAAATGGTTGTTACACATCAGGAGATTCTTGAAGAATATCTGCAGCTGAAAGGCTCTCCCTACACCTGCATTGCCCAGCCCTGGAAACAGTAATCAGAAAAAATCCGGACGATAATCCGGATTTTTATTATTCACACTTCAGGCGTTTAAGCATAACTTCCTTTGCTTTATTTTCGATTGTATCATCCAGTTCCGGAAGAGTTACGGAACCGTAACGTTTCTTTAATGCCCGCTTGATGATATTATCAGCGATCTTCGGATTCTTAGGAAGAAGAGGACCGTGCATATATGTCGCAAGAATCTGATCTGTCATAAATCCTTCAAAACCCGCTCCATAGGCATTTCCGTGCCCTGAGAGCACTTTTGCAAAAGGAGATGAGACATTCTTCGTCTGCCCGCCATGGTTCTCAAAACCGACTGCTTTAAACGTCTCACCGTCCATCGTCGTTTCTACAGCAATATTGCCGATACAGCGATGATCACGATCTGTACTTTCCGTATAATAGTCAAAGAAGCCGAGACCGTTAACAACAACACCATCCTGATCTTTATAATATTTGCCGAACAGCTGGTAGCCGCCGCAGATCAGCAGAAGAGCAGTTCCTGATTCAATCGCTTTACCGATTTCTTCCCTTCTGGAAAGAAGATCTTCAAAGATCAGGTTCTGTTCTTTATCGGCACCGCCGCCCATAAAAAACAGGTCATAATCCGATATGTTTTTTTCTTCTCCGATTCCGCATGTATCGATTTCACAGTCAATACCGCGTTTTTCGCATCTTACACGAAGGACTTCGATATTTCCTTTGTCACCGTAAAGATCCATAAGATCATGATACATCCATAATATTCTCAGTCTCATTTGCCGGATGCCTCCTTTCTCAGGATTGCACGCGTAGGATGAAGAGCTGTATATGTAGCAATTACATAACTCTCAAGATCAGCCTGATTAAGCCAGTGAATTGCTTCAGTACTGTCTTCAATCACAGTAATCCTGTCTTCAAGACCTTCATATTTGAGACGCAGTGCCATATCGTACGCACGAAGACCGCTGCAGATAATATTCTTTACTTCCGGTACATTCAGCCGTTCAAAATGAGCATCCCAGATCCATGAAACATCATGCCCGTCCTGATCGTTGTCATTCAGAAAAATACAAATGTTTTTATCACCTTTCTGAGCAACAATGTATTTCATTACTTCATTTGCTCCTGTCGGATTCTTGACAAGGTTGATCACACAAGGCTTTGAAAGTTCGAATACCTCATTTCTTCCTTCGCGCATAACAAATGTTGAGAATACCTGATTCGCAGCTTCATAATCAAGGGAAAGCAATTTCATTACAGTCAGAACGGCAGCGCAGTTATAGATTCCGTAAATGGTATTCATAAATGCACGGAAATTTCTTCCTTCCGCATGGAAAGTCATTGCATTGTAATCTATCGAATCAACCATAATATCAGGTGTAATCTCACCGTAGTGATCATCGCTGCAGCAGAAACGTCCGATATGTGAATACTGATAATAAGAATACTTCAGAGGCTTGCCGCATCTCGGACAGAACTTGCCTTCTGATGCTTCATCTGTAGTTTCTCTGCTGACCTGGTTGCGGCCTACAGAGAAGCAGTGAATATGTGCCTTTTTCGCACTGTCAGCGATACGAAGAACGTTGGGATCATCACCGTTCAGAATCAGATGACCTTCAAAGTCTGATGTCACTTCCTGAATCTTGCGGATAATGGTTTCCATCTCTCCGGCTCTGTCAAGCTGGTCACGAAAGAAGTTGTTTACAACAAGATGTGTCGGATGAAGATCCTTGAACTGTCTGTACAGTGTAAGTTCATCAACTTCAATAACCGCAGCATCCGCATGAATCACAAAATTGGAATCTGAACTGCATGCAAGGAGTGTTGCAATTCCCACATTCAGATTATCGCCGCGTCTGTTATTTATAACTGAAAGACCGGCTGCCCGCAGTGATTCAGCAATCAGATTAGATGTAGTTGTCTTTCCGTTTGTTCCGGTTACAAGTATAACGATCTCCGGCATTTTGAATTTACGTATAAAATTCTTGTCCATTCTGAGTGCCAGTTCACCCGGGAATGAGCCTCCCCTGCCCGCCTTTGCAAGTACAGAGTGAGCCAGCTGAACAAGTTTAAGTCTGAGATCCATAATCAATGATTTCCTTTCTTCGGCTTGTAGAACTGTCTGTTATCCAAGGCAAACAGCTTAGGTGTCCACGTTCCCGGCTTGATCTGGCCAAGAGCCTGCTGAAGTGTATTCATGCGTGCATCAAGATTATCGATCATTGAAAGCACTTCTGCTTCCTGCAGAAGCGGCAGTACAGGTGAACCGAATTCATAATGACCATGATGTGACAGAATCATATGATGCAGAAGAATTGCTTCTTCGGTCCCTTCCAGATCGAGTTTTCCGGCAACTTCCGTCAGCCATCCGTTGGCCAGGGAAATATGTCCTTCCAGTTTTCCTTCCAGTGTGTATTCAGTTGTCACAGGGCCGCTCATTTCGGCAGTTTTTCCTACGTCATGTATCAGTGCCCCGGAAATCAGAAGATCTCTGTCAAGCTGGGGATAATGTCTGGAAATATCATCTGCCATCTCAGCCATGCTCAGAGAATGTTCGGACAAACCGCCGAGAAAGTTATGATGAATGCGTGATGCAGCAGGGAATGAGAAATACTTTTCACCTACATAATCAACCATTCCCTGTACAAGTTTTCTGTATGTGTCGTTCCGGATCGAACTGATCATTCTTTCCAGTTCTGATTTACGTTCGTTTTCCGGAACAGTACTTGATATTACAAACTGACTGAAGTCTATTTTACTGAGATCTGCAGGCTCGCACTTGTTAATGCGCAGCTGCAGACTGCGATTGTAAAGAAGAACTTCAAAAGTAAAGTTGAGAATTGCCCCAACCTGAATACGTTCGGTATCCTCAGGCTTCACATCCCAGAATTTTCCTTCAATTGTTCCGCTGTTATCTTGAACAACAACTGTCAGATATGCTGAGCCTTTTGTTGTTGTACCGTTTCTTACTTCTTTTACAAGCAGGGGAATGCAGAATCTCTGCTTTTCCTGAAATTCACTGATTTTAGTCATCAGACACCTCCAGACCGTCAATTACTGTATAAATATCACTTTCGCTATATCCCTGAACTGCGCAGTACCGGTATATCCTGTTTCTGAGCATTGTCCCGGAATATTTCTTTTCATATTTTTTACGTGCTTTCAGTGCACATTTTTTAAGATTTTCCAGTTCCTTCCCTTCGTACTCCGAACAATCTGCCTCAGCAGCTATTTCAGACGCAAGATCCGAAGAATATCCCTGTTCAATCAGTTTCATGCGAACTGTACTGCGGATTTTACGCACAGAATCACTTCTGTGCGCACGCATGATCTTCTGCGCATATTTTCTTGCACTTTCTTCTTCATCAGCCGGCTTTTCATTCATCTTTTTTTCAATCAGATCAGCTGAAATCCCCTGTTTCAAAAGAATACGGAATATTCTTTCCTTCCCTGTCAGGCTGTTCTGATAGTGTTCGATCATATTCTCTGTATAACGCTCATCATCCAGAAAATGTTTCTCTTCAAGTTTTTCAACAACTTCATCGATTACACTCTGTTCACATCCGATGCTCTTTTCCAGAAAATCTCTGATTTCATGAACAGACCGGTCTTTATATGCAATCTTATTAAGGCATTTCTGATAAGCAACTGCCGCAGCCTCATGTTCTCTGAGTCTTACAAGAGCACGCCGGCTGATCTTTCCGCCTTCGCGCAGGCCGAAGTTGTAATAATCATCTACAGTTAGACTTACCTTCTCTTCATCACCCTTCTCAGAACAAAGATTAATCTGAACAATATTTCCTTTTATTTTCGCACTTTCCACCGTAAGACGATAACGGTAATCAGTGATTACATGTTCATAGATTTTAAGTACATTTTCTCCGAAAATTTCCGCTGAATATGGTCTTACCTTTTCAAGGCAGATCTTTTTCATTTCATTCAGTTCTTCTCTGTCCATCAAAGCAAATCGTCCGATCAATTCCGAAAGATCCTGTTCTCTGCTGAAATACCAGCCGCTCTTTCCTTCATCAATCAGCTTTTCCAGAACCTCATCTCTTCTTGCCATCAGAGGAATTCCGGAAGCCATAGCTTCAATAAATGTCATGCCTTGTGTTTCACTGAGTGATGCTGAAATGAATGCATCAGCACTGCGGTAGTAATCCGGAATCTCGCTGGAAGGATGCGGACCTGCCATTTTGATAAACGATTCTGCATTCAAAGAGGAAATCAACTGCTTCAGATTTTCTTCATCGGGACCGCCTCCGACAATCAGCAGATAGACATTATTGCAAGATTCTGCAGTTCCGGCAAAGCCTCTGATTACCATATCAAGTGCTTTTTCTTTAGCGATTCTGCCAACATAGACAACAAGCTTTGCATCCGAAGGAATTCCGTACATATTACGGATTGCGTCAGTTTTTTTCTGATCGTACAGATCAGGTGAAAACGATTCAAGCGGAAGACCGGTAGGTATGACGGAGATTTCCTTTCTGACTTTATATCGCTGCAGCATCTCTTTCGTTTTTCTGCTCGGTGCAATTACTTCCATTGAAGAATCGCCGTACAGTCTGCTCAAACGAGCCACAGCAGCTTTAATAACGTTATCGACAACATGCGAATGGGTAAAATTAACATAATGAGTGTAATCTTCATAGGTTGTGTGATACGTGGATACAAGCGGAATTTCAAGCTGGTGTGCACAAATCCTTGCAAAGATTCCAACGCCAAACTCAGTCTGGGCATGGATCACATCCAGATTCAGTTTTTTTATTTCCTCGATTGCATGAATATGAACGGGCAATGTTGCAACATAGCCGTAAAGAAAACTAAGTTCCGCCCCGGGGAGGGAAAGCTGTTTATGCGCATCATCCCATTTTGCAAAACCAGTACCGGCATAAGGAGCTACAACATAGACCTCATGTCCCATCTTTTCGAGCTGATTACGGAGTATAAATGTACTGTTGGCAACACCGTTCAGATTTGGCGGGAATGTGTCAGAAAACAAACCGATTCTCATAGCAGCACCTCTTTCCTGTCAGACTATCATTTCTGATGTCCTTATTTGCATTACTAAAAAACATACAAACGTACCACAGTATTATAGTTTCAAGTGCAAACATACGCAAATACAACTATCACTCTGCAGCAGTATCAGAAATTCTTACTTAATATATTCACGGATCATGATATATTCCTCATCTGCCGGTAAAAAAAGAAGAACATATTGTTCTTCCTTCAGGTCTTAATCTTCTAGGAGAATCAAGGCAGCTTCATCCTTCCTTAAAGAAATTTTACTTGAATTAACAGTAAATACGAGAGGATCTCCAAATGGTGCCTTACCCGTAAGCATCACAGTAGAGCCTTTAATCATTCCCTGTGTCATGCAGTTTCTTTTCACAACCGGGTCAGTCATGAATTTTCTGATTTTACCGCTCTGACCCATTTTCAAATCCGCAAGTGTTTTCATAATCTTTTCTCCATTCCGAAAGAATTATACCTATAGGGGTATAGGTTGTCAACGATTGTTAAAAAAAGTACATTGTCTGAATGGAGACAATGTACTTTTAAAATCAAGTCAGTTCGTTAAAGATTCTGAATGATTATTCAGCATCCTGAAGCTTCTGCTTTGTGAGCAGCTTCTTGTAACGTGTCTGAGCGTCGCTGAGTGTCTTAGCGAACATCTGGTCAGCAACTTCCTGACCTCTGAGCTTAGGCAGGTTGAAGTAACGAGCTTCGTTCATCAGGAATGCATTGAACTTATCCCAGTTCGGAGCCTTGGAATCGATCTGCAGAGGCTTTTCTTTTCTCGGGTCGAAACGGTACAGAGTTGTATAGCCGCATTCAACAGCATTCTTCTGAATGATCGGAGCCTTGATCAGACCACCCTTAATACCCTGTTCAGCGCAAGGGCAGTAAGCGATGACGATAGAAGGTCCATTGTAGGATTCAGCTTCTCTGAATGCCTTGATTGTCTGAGCCTGGTTAGCGCCCATAGCAACGGATGCAACATAAGCTGTGCCGTATTCCATGAAGATCTGACCGAGGTCCTTCTTAGCAAGAGCCTTACCACCGGCAGCGAACTTAGCGATGGAAGAAGCCTGAGAGGACTTGGAGGACTGACCACCAGTATTGGAATAAACTTCTGTATCGAGAACGAGAACGTTGACATTCAGGTTGTTAGCCATTACATGGTCAAGTCCGCCGTAACCGATATCATATGACCATCCGTCACCACCGACGATCCATACAGACTTGCCGACGAGATCTCTTTCCATCTTAACGAGTTCCTTAACGTCTTCGTTAGCGGAAGCCTTGAGATCAGCAACGAGCTTGTCCTTCAGAGCTCTCTGAGCATCACGGTTGTCATTTGCAGCGATATAAGCTTCGAAATCAGCCTTCAGTTCAGGTTCAACCTTATCCATGTTTTCTTCCATGATCTTCAGGATTCTAGCTTCCTTGAAGCTCTGGGAAACAGCCATACCGAAACCGAATTCAGCGTTATCTTCGAACAGTGAGTTAGCCCATGCAACACCATTGCCATCCTTATCAACAACGAACGGTGTGGAAGGTGTAGCGGAGCAATAGATCATAGAGCAGCCTGTTGCGTTAGCTACGATCATATCTTTACCGAACATCTGGGAAACGAGTCTGTAGTAAGGAGCTTCACCACAGCCAGGGCAGCATCCGGAAACTTCGAAGTAAGGCATTTCAAGAGAGATACCTGCTACTGTGTTGGGGTTGCCGTACTGAGGCTTGTACTCTGTTTCCTTATAGAGGTAGTCAGCCAGAGGTTCCTGGTTAACCTGAGTATTAACATCTCTAGCCTTAAGAGCCTTATCCGGAACAGGGCAAGCTGTGATACATACACCACATCCTACGCAGTTCATCGGAGAGAGCTGGATTCTGAACTTCAGACCATCAGCCTTTGCATTCTTATATGCAGGTGAAGGATCTTTGTATGTGAATTCAACACCGTTTGCATCAGCGATTTCCTGAGCCTTAGCGAGCTCTTCAGGAGTCATCAGGAACGGACGGATTGTTGCATGAGGACATGCAAATGCACACTGGCCGCATCCGATACACTTGTCAGCGATCCATTCAGGAACCTGAGCAGCGATGTTTCTCTTTTCCTTGAAGGAAACGTTTTCGGGGATAGAACCGTCGATTACATCAGCCTTGAGGAAGTCGGAAACCTTCATGTCATAACCTTCAAGAGCATTGATTCTCTGAACGTTTGTATCGAAGTGGTCATCACCTGTTGCTTCGATCAGAGAAGACTTTGTAGGCAGATCAGCCCATTCAGGCTTAACATCAACCTTAACGAGTCCTTCAGAACCCTTGTCGATAGCATTGCAGTTAGCATTAACAACATCTTCACCCTTACGAGCATATGTATGACGAGCAGAATCCTTCATGAGTTCAAGGGACTTGCTGTAAGGCATAATCTGTTCGTTCAGACGGAAGAATGCAGACTGCAGAATTGTATTTGTATGACGGCCCATGCCTGTTTCCATAGCGAGCTTGTTAGCATCGATGATATAGAAGTTAGCATGCTTCTTAGCGAGGTTAGCCAGCATGTTGTTAGGCAGTCTGTTTTCGATTTCTTCTGCAGGAATATTTGTATTCAGCAGGAATGTACCGCCATCCTTGAGGTTGCGGACCATATCGAACTTGAAGCAGTAGGATTCCAGTGAGCAGGAGATGAAGTCAGCCTTGTCAATGTAGTAAGGGCTGTGGATCGGGCTCTTGCCGAAGCGCAGATGAGAACGTGTAACACCGCCGGCCTTCTTTGAGTCATATGCGAAGTAAGCCTGGGAGTACAGATCTGTGTTATTACCAATGATCTTAACAGTGGACTTGTTAGCACCTACTGTACCATCGGAACCAAGTCCGTAGAACAGGCAGGAGCTGTAATCTGCATCAACAGTGATATCAACCGGTGCAAGGGAGAGGAATGTAACATCATCTTCAATACCGATTGTGAATTCTTCTTTAGGTTCATCCTTCTTCAGTTCTTCATAAACTGCATTGATATGTGAAGGGTTTGTATCCTTGGAGGACAGACCGTAACGGCCGCCGACAATTGTCAGATCCTTATGTCCGCGCAGTGCATAGCAAACATCGAGGAAGAGAGGTTCTCTTGCACCCTGTTCCTTAGCACGGTCAAGAACAGCGATCTTCTTAACTGTAGCAGGCAGTACTTCTTCCAGATACTTCTGTGAGAAAGGACGATACAGATAAACCTTGATCAGACCAACTTTTTCGCCTCTTCCAACGAGAGTGTTGATTGTTTCTGTAATTGTATCTGTAACAGAGCCCATAGCGATAATGATACGTTCAGCATCAGGAGCACCAACATATACAAACGGAGCATAGTTACGTCCTGTATGTTCGCTGATTGCCTTCATGTACTTTGCAGCAATATCAGGTACAGCATCAAAATGCTTGTTCTGAGCTTCAGCAGCCTGGAAGTAAATATCATCGTTCTGAGAGCCGCCTCTTGTAACAGCGTTTCCATGAGGGTTCAGGGAATGCTGACGGAATGCTTCCAGCTTATCTTCGGGCAGCAGGCTCTTCAGGAAGTCATAATCCATGACTTCAATCTTGTCATATTCATGAGATGTACGGAAACCATCGAAGAAATGCATTACAGGTGCAGAAGCATCGATAGCTACGAGGTGGGCAGCACCTGCGAGATCCATACAGTCCTGAACAGAGTGAGAGCACATCATGATGATGCCTGTCTGACGGCAAGCATAAACGTCCTGATGGTCACCAAAGATAGACAGTGTGTGTGTTGCGAGAGAACGTGCAGCTACGTGGATAACACCAGGCAGCAGTTCGCCCTTCAGTTTGTAGATGTTAGGGATCATCAGAAGCAGACCCTGAGAAGCTGTAAATGTTGCAGCTAAGGAACCTGCCTGCAGTGCACCGTGGATGGCACCGGCGGCGCCACCTTCAGCCTGCATTTCAACGACCTTTACCTTGTCGCCGAAAACGTTTGTACGTCCTGCTGTAGCCCATTCGTCTACATGTTCAGCCATCGGTGAAGACGGCGTGATGGGGTAAATACCAGCTACTTCCGTGAAAGCATACGCGGAATGTGCAACGGCGGTATTACCATCCATGGCTTCGAAAACCTTTTTGTTTTCAGTACTCATATTTCCTCCTGTAGTAGTAAGTAGTAAATACCATAAATTATTATATCCCAAACGCAAATGAAATGGGGATTAAATGTAAGCCATTTCATTCAATATGATCATGAAATACATTTAAAATTGCATAGTGCAGACTAATTTTTCCGGATTTTCCTCATCAATGACAAGAATATGTCCGCGATTGCTCAGTTCAGGGAATGAATTTCTGATTTCACTTTCGGAAGCCAGCACATCATAGCCGGCATTTCCCCTTCTGAAATGCATCAGAATCACAATCCGCGGATTGATGCGGCTCGCGATTTTCTTTGCGGTTTCTGCGTCAATTGTATAAAAGCCTCCGGCAGGAATCATCAGCACTTCAGCACCGGAAAGCTGTTCATATTCTTCTTCTGTACATTCTCTGCCGATGTCTCCGAAATGGACAATCCGGATTTTTCCTGTATCCATGACCGCAATATTGTTCATCCCTCGCTTCGTTCCTCCGGCATCATCATGAGGAACAGTAATAAACGAAACTGAAATGCAGGGACGGGAATGGCTGGTAATTCTGACTCTTTCCGCAGCGTTATGGTCACCGTGCTGATGCGAACAGATTACCCTGTCTGCTTCAAGATCATCCGGCAGTTCCGTTCCAGGAACACTTCCCTTCTGGTAGGGATCCAGTATAATACTGTATCCATCCTTCTCAACTTTGAAACATGAATGACCGTAACAGGTAATTGTAATATTCATTTCACGCACCTCCTGTCTCCATTTTAACATTATCGCAAGTAAAGAAAAAACCTTCCGCCAGGGAAGGTTTTCACTGTTATTTTGTCATTGATTTCATAACCTGACGGATCTGTGCCTCACTAGGCTTGCGACCCATCTGCATGAACATGGCGCGGATCATCTTCTCGTTTACCGGAGGATGTTCCCTCAGTTCCTTTTCAAACTTCTTCTTTGTAACAAAGAATGAAATGACTGCACCGATTGCACCGCCGGCAAGGAACCATAAAATTGACGCCCAGAATGTACTCATAATCACACCACCAATCTGTCAACTAACGTGTTTTATTTTATCTTGTTTGGGAATTGTTCGCAACTATATAGAATAGACAATTCAGTCCTGATTGTTTTTTGAAATTTCAATTCCGAGGACTTCAAGCTGCTCAGGATCAACAACATTCGGTGCATCACTCATCAGATCAAGCGAACTGTTTGTTGTAGGGAATGCCACAACATCACGAATATTATCTGTATCCGCAAGAACCATTGTCAGTCTTTCAAGACCAATACCTACACCGCCGTGAGGAGGAGTGCCGTATTTGAATGCATCGAGGAAGAAACCGAATCTTTCCTTTGCCTGTTCAAGTGTAAGACCGATCGCCTCAAATACCTTGGCCTGAAGTTCCTGATCATGAATACGGATTGATCCGGAAAGAAGTTCATATCCGTTAAGAACAAGATCATAAGCACGTGAACTTACACTGCCCGGATCGCTGAAGAGCTTGTCAACATCTTCTGCATTCGGAGCAGTAAAAGGATGATGCGCAGCGACCCAGCGGTTCTCTTCTTCGGAATATTCGAACATCGGGAAGTCTGTAACCCAGAGGAACTTGTAATTCTGTCCTTCAGGAATCAGTCCGAGTTCATGAGCGAGTCTGACACGAAGAGCACCGAGACCGGACTGAACAACACGTTCCTTGTCAGCGATCATCAGCACGAGGTCATTATCCTGAAGATCAAGCTTTTCCTTAATTGCTTCTCTTTCTGTTTCAGAAAGTGCCTTGAATACGGAGCCGCTCATTACACCATCTGTCATCTTCAGATAAGCAAGTGCTTTTGCTTTAAATCCATGCTTAACGAAATCCTGAAGCTTATCAAGTGCTTTACGGCTGTAATGATCAGCAGCGCTGCTGAACTTTACAGCACCGATTTCACCATTGCTGTCAACGACAGCACGGAATACCGGGAATTCTGTATCCTTGAACAGTGCTGTAAGATCCTGAATGTCATTTCCGAAACGCAGGTCAGGCTTGTCGCTTCCGAAGCGCTTCATGCATTCAGCGTAAGGAATTCTGATGAACGGTGTCTCGATTTCGACATCTTTTGTTCCTTTGATAATCTCCTTCATCAGTTTTTCAACAACTCCGAAAATCATTTCTTCATTGCCGAAGCTCATTTCGATATCAATCTGTGTAAATTCAGGCTGTCTGTCTGCACGGAGGTCTTCGTCACGGAAGCATCTTGCAATCTGGAAATACTTTTCCATACCGGAGATCATCAGCAGCTGCTTATAGATCTGCGGAGATTGCGGGAGTGCCCAGAATTTTCCGTTATAAATACGTGAAGGTACGAGATAGTCACGTGCACCTTCAGGTGTAGAACGAGCAAGGATCGGCGTCTCAATTTCAACGAAGCCTTCAGAGTCCAGAACATTTCTTGCAATCATGCAGATCTTGTGTCTGAGCATCAGATTCTTCTGCAGAACCGGTCTTCTCAGATCAAGATAACGATATTTCAGTCGTGTATCTTCACTTGTTGTTGAATTGTCAGAGATATCAATCGGTGCTGTCATGGCGCTGTTCACAATATTGACATCTTCAGCATGAATTTCAATTTCGCCAGTTTCCATCTTAGGATTAGGAGCTGTACGAAGTTGAACTTCACCTGTAACCTGCAGAATATACTCATTACGTACATCCTTTACTTTCTCGGCCATTGTTTCATCAAAAGTGATCTGAACAATACCGGAACGATCTCTGAGATCAATAAATACCAGAGAACCGAGGTTTCTGCGCTTGCTTACCCAGCCGATCAGTGTTACTTTCCGGCCGGCATCAGCGGCACGAAGTGTGCCGTTTCCGCATGTTCTTTCCATAATTTACTTTTCCTCCCATTTACGGATGGCAGCTGTCAGTTCATCCAAAGAAGCTGTCACCTGTGATTTATCTGCGGAACATTTGATATTTACTGTTCCGTTCTTTACTTCATCTTCACCCAGGATCACAATATACTTTGCTTTCTTGCGGTCCGCACTCTTGAACTGTGCCTTCAAACCTCTGGGAATCAGATTTCCTTCTGCTGTAAAGCCTGCACGGCGAAGACTCTGCGTTGCTTTCAGTACAGCAGCGGAAACATCTCCAAGGCCGATTACATATGCGTCAAGAGGAGCCTCTTCGCCAAAATCATGTCCTTCTTCATCAGCCAGAGAAATCAGTCTTTCAAGACCGATTGCAAAACCGATGCCCGAAAGATCAGGACCGCCGTAATAAGATACGAAATGATCATATCTGCCGCCGGCAAAAATTGTTGCCTGTGCACCGGAGTCCGGTCTTGTTGAAACGACTTCAAAAACAGTATGTGTATAGTAATCAAGACCTCTTACCAGACGGTCATCGATTTCATAAGGAATTCCCAGTGCATCAAGAGCTTTCAGAACTCTTTCGAAATATGATTTTGATTCTTCATTCAGATAATCATGAAGACGCGGTGCATTCTGAAGACATTCTTTGTCATGATCTACTTTGCAGTCAAGAATACGCAGAGGATTCTGTTCGTAACGGCGTTTGCAGTCTGAGCATAATTCATCAAGATACGGTGCGAAATGTTCTTTCAGCGCACTTCTGTAGGCAGCGCGTGATTCGTCATCACCAAGTGTATTAATGCACACTTTGACACTGGAGATTCCCATTTCCTTTACAATGTCATAGCCAAGAGCAATTGTTTCAGCATCGAGTTCAGGAGACTTTGCTCCGATATTCTCAACTCCAAACTGTGTAAACTGTCTCTGTCTGCCCTTCTGCGGACGTTCATGACGGAACATAGCACCCATATAATAGAAACGTCCGGGAAGTTCCATTGATCCGTAGAGTTTATGCTGGTCAAAAGCACGGATTACTCCCGCTGTCCCTTCAGGGCGCAATGTATAGGAGCCGTCTCCCATGTTAAATGTGTACATTTCTTTGTTGACCATATCAGAACTGTCATTTTCTCTTGCAAATACGGATGTATCCTCAAAATACGGCGTACGGATTTCTCTGTAACGATACAGTTCTGTCTGCCGGCGGATTACTTTTTCAACATCATGCCATTTGCTGATTTCATCAGGCAGAATATCATAAGTTCCTCTCGGTGTCTGATAGTTCATGCTCATTTCTCCCTTCTTAAATAAAAAACGTCCTTGAAAATCCAAGGACGCTGTATGCGCGGTACCACCTCGGTTCACAGCAGCTGCTGTGCCCTCTTGCCTTAACGCGGCTGACGTGCTTTCCTACTTTCACTTCAGAAGCCTTCTCCGGAGTGTCTTTCCTCATGCATGCAATCGATGATTTCACCATTCCATCGTCTCTCCAAAAGCAGTCATGAAGATTTCTCTTTCTCAGAATTTCATATAACGTAAAGCATTATAATCTTTTTTTTCGCAACGTACAAGTAATCAATGCAGTGCACGATCTACAGAACGTACAGACGCCACTTTCTTCAAATTAGAGATAACATTTTCAAGATGTTCCAGGTCATGTACACGAATGGTTACTTTTGTTGTTACGCTCAGCTGTTCACGGTCAACATTGGAATTGACAGAAAGCAGAGGCGCTTTGCACTGTGCAATGATCGTTGCAATATCAGTCAGCAGAAAATTACGGTCTGCTGAACGGATAATCAGATCCGATTCATAATATCTCTCTTTATCGCCGGCATCCCAGTAAACGTTGATCTTGCGCTGTCTTCCTCCGGAAACATTCGGACAGTCCGCACGATGAACTTTGACGCCTGCCCCTTTGGCAATGAAGCCGGTAATCGGATCACCATAGACAGGCATGCAGCAGTGAGCGATTGTCATATGCATTGATTCGATTCCGGGAATGATCAGTCCGGTCTTTGAATTAACAGCATGTACAACTTCTCTGTTCAATACATGTCTTAAAGCTGCATCTTCTGCAACCCTTGCCTTCTGGTTTGTCAGTTTTTCACAGACATTGATGCAGTTTATGGATTTTACAGCAATGCCGTACATGAAATCTGTATAGTTGCCTACCTGAAATTCACGATAGATATTGTCCAGTTTCTTTGCTGAAAGATATTCTTTGGGATCAAACCCTCTGCGGCGCAGTTCATCTGAAAGCATTTTTTCACCTTCAGGAACACGCTCCTCTTTGCGTTCGGATTCTTTTTTTGCAAGATAGTTTCTGATCTTGGTACGAGCCTGATTGGTTTTAACAAACTTCAGCCAGTCTTCGCTCGGACTGCTCCCCTTGCGGGTTCTGATCTGCACAACATCACCGGTATGAAGTTCTGTGTTCAAAGGGACCATTGCGGAATTCACAATTGCACCAATCGTTGTATGCCCGACATCCGTGTGAATACGATAAGCAAAGTCAATCGGTGTTGCTCCGCTCGGAAGGTCTATAACACGGCCTTTCGGTGTCATGACATAGATATTTGCTTCAAAGACATCTCTTTGCAGAGTTTCCATATACTCGGAAGGACTTGCACCGCTTTCATCTTCACTGTACGCCACAAGGTTTTTAAACCATCCAAGTTTTTCTTCGATTTCTTTCTGTTCTTTTCGTGCGTCGTATTTTGAGCCTTCCTTGTAACGCCAGTGAGCGGCGACACCTTTTTCAGCGACTGCATCCATATCCTCCGTACGAATCTGGATTTCAAATATACGTCCGTTATCCCCGATCAAAGTGGTATGAATCGACTGATACATGTTCGGTTTAGGAACAGCGATATAATCCTTCAGACGCCCGGGAATAGGCTTGTAACTGGCATGAATATAGCCGAGAATTTCATAGCAGTTCAGTTCTGTTTTGGTGACAATACGGATTGCAAGAAGATCAAGTATTTCTTCAAATCGTTTGTTTTTCTTCACCATCTTGTTATAGATGGAATAAAGATGCTTGGATCTGCCGAAAATACGAAATTCCAGATTGTTCTCCTTCAGCAGTTCCGTCAATTCGTCGATCATATGTGCAACCGCCGCATCACGCTCTGTTTTTTTCTGTTCTACCAGAGAAGCGATATGCTTGTATTCCTCACGATTGAGATAATAAAAACTTCTGTCCTCAAGTTCATTTTTGATCGCACTGATACCAAGCCTGTGCGCAATCGGTGCATATACGTCAAGAGTCTCCGCAGCGATGCGCTTCTGTGCTGCAGCTGACTGAAACTGCAGTGTTCTCATGTTATGCAGACGGTCTGCAAGCTTGATCAGAATAACGCGGACATCCTTTGCCATGGCAATAAAAATCTTGCGGTGATTCGCCGCCTGATATTCAGGATCATCTTTTCCTTTATATTCAAGCGTACCTACTTTGGTAACTGCTTCAACCAGATCGGCGATCTCTGTCGAAAATTCCGAAGCCAGTTCTTCGTAGGACACATCACAGTCTTCTATCACATCATGCAGAAAACCTGCAGCGATAGTAGAAGGTCCGCCTTTAAGAGTACACAAAATATAAGCTACATTTTCAAGATGAATAAAATAAGGTTCGCCGGAACGGCGGAACTGACCGGCATGATGCGCTTCTGCATAATCAGCTGCCTTCTGTATCAAAGCCAGACTGTTTTTATCATGAATATACGTTTCCGCCTCTTTCATGACATCTTCAACGGTTGGATTAAATGTTTCCTTCATGACCGGTCACCTCCTTCTGATGATGGAAAAAATCGAAGATCTCTCTCCGATTTTAAAATTCTTACTGATCGCTCAGATACAGCAGACTGCGTACTTCACAGCCTTCGAGAGCCTTGCGGCCTTCCATGCCGTTTCCGTACAGTTCAATTACAAACACTGCACCGGCAACAACACCGCCAAGCTGTTCAATCAGCTTCACAGCTGCAGCTGCAGTACCGCCGGTTGCCAGCAGATCGTCAACAATCAGGACACGCTGTCCGGGTTTGATTGCATCTTTATGAATGCAGATTTCATTTGATCCGTATTCCAGATCATATTTGACAGAAATTGTCTCACGAGGCAGTTTGCCGGGCTTTCTGACCGGCACAAAACCGACACCCATTTCCAGTGCAGCGGGACATCCGAAAATAAATCCTCTGCTTTCAGGTCCTGCTACAACATCAGCTTTCAGTTCTTTGCCGATCTCGGCAATCTGTCTGACAGCTTCCTTATAGGCTTCAGGATTTTCAACCATGGGAGTAACATCTCTGAAGAGAATACCTTCCTTGGGAAAACCGGGTACTGAAGCTACATAATCTTCAAGATTAATAGCCATGAATATTTTCCTCCACTTGAAAAGATACAGATATTATAACGCAATCTGACAATTTTGCTTTAATTTAGTACATATCTTCAAGAATCATCTGTGCACTTACACGACCGCGGTAGCGGTTCAGACCAGGCCGGCCGATCAGCGTATCCGGATGTTTCAGTGCCTCAATTCCTCTGCTGCTGTAAAGAACTGCATTGAATTCAACATTTCCTCCTGAAAGAGAATATTTTGTCATCTTCAGTGATGTCCTGGCAATCTGCGCACTGCTTCCGCTGATTGCAAAATTCGGTTCAGTCATTTCTTTCGGATACGGTGAAAGACGTTCAAGATCCGCAAGAGTATCAAAATTCATATCGCTGATCTCTGCTCTTACCGCTGTACGTTCCGGTTCACTGTATATAAATCCTGCTGCACCGAATTTCTGCATAATATGATTCCGGAATTTTATATAATCCGCAGCTTTGATTGACAGACCGACTGCTTGTTCATGTCCGCCGAAGGCTGTTGTCTCTTCAAAATCAGAAAAGAAGGAAAAAAGATCGAATCCCGGGACACTCCGTCCGCTGCCTTTCAGAAGATCATTGCTCCGTGCCATTACCAGAACCGGCCGGCGGTATTTTGAAGCTACTCTGCCTGCAGCCAGACCGCAGATTCCCTCATGGAAGCTTTCATCGTAGAGCACCAGGAAACCGCTGTCATCCACCAGTTCCATTGCTTTTGCTGTTTCCTTTTCCGATAACTCCTTGCGGGCATCATTCACTGTATTCAGCTGCTGCGCAAAACGAAGAATATTTCTTTCATCAGACAGCAGCAGATATCTTACCACGTTATTAACATTGGAAATGTCATTCATTCTTGCAACACTGTTCAGTTTCGGAACAATGTTAAATGCAAAAGTATTCTCATCCACTGTACTTCCGGGTGTGAGCAGAACTGCAAACTGGCGCGGAATTCCCTGTTTCAGAAGATTCATCCCCGCCTGCACAATCCGCCTTGTCTCACGCCATAAAGGCATGACATCTCCGACAGCAGCTGCTGCTGCATAAACCGTCAGGTCATCACGTTCACCGATTAATGTCCTGCTGATCTGCAATGCTACACCGGCTCCGGAAAGAAAAGCATAATCTGCTTCCATATAGTCAGGATGAACTACAAGACTGCATTCAATTTCTTCATCAATCTTATGATGGTCAGTCACGATCACTTCAATTCCGAGTTCCGCGGCTCTGCGAAGTGCTTCATGCGCTTTAACTCCGTTGTCAACTGTGATAATCAGGCTGTAATTCTTTTGTGCTGCAAGTTCCACTGTTGCAGCGCTCAGACCATAGCCTTCTTTAAAACGGTCGGGAATATAGAATCCGTTTTCAATTCCAAGCACATCAAGTGTCCGTTTCATAATTGCCGTACTGCAGATTCCATCAGCGTCATAATCTCCGCCGATAAATACTTTTTCATGCCGTTCTCCCGCTTTAAGGATACGGTCCGCACATTTCAGAACACATGACGCATGTGATGTATGAAGACGGAAATCCGGATTCAGAAGTTCATGAATCTGTTCATCGTCCAAAGATGATGCAGCAATCAATTTGCCGGTCAGTTTCCCGACGCCGTATTTACGGCAGACTTCCGTTTCATCTGCGTCTACAATCTTCCAGCTCATTCGCGGGCAGCTGCCTTTCTGAATTCATCACCACGCTGTTCAAAATTCTTGAAGTGGTCATATGAGCTTGCAGCAGGAGAAAGAAGACATGTATGGTGAGGACGTGTCAGTTTCTTTGCAAGGGCAACTGCTTCATATAGACCTTCTGTCACATACAAACCATCTCTCTCAAGACCTTTTGCTTTCATTTCTTCATAAATACGCTTTCCTGTTGCGTACATGAAAATAACCTTTACATCTGTCCTTTTGTTCAGATAACATTCCAGTTCATCATATTCAATCCCGCGGTCCATGCCGCCAACCAGTACTGTATCTACATGATCAATCGCTTCAAGTGCCTGGATGCATGACTGGCCGATTGTGGAAATAGAGTCATTCACATACCTGATCCCGCCTGACTCACCAAGGTCTTCCAGACGATGATGCAGCGGATCAAAATTTTCTGCTGCATGAAGTACCTGTTCACTGCTTACACCATAAAGATCTGCAATATACCAGGCAACTGCGAGATTTCGGTAATTATGCTCTCCGATCAGCTTGCACTTTTCGATACAAAGTTCTTTTCCGGGAATTCGAAGCACTTTTCCTTCTGCAGCAATATCGCGTCCGATCAGCACCGGAGCGGAAGGAGCAAGCGGAATGTACTGTGTCAGGTCCTGATGCATGACCGCAATATCTCCTTGTTTCTGATTTGTAATGACATGAGATTTTGCATCGCCATAAAGCTTGAAAGAACCATAATGATCCAGATGCTCTTCATAGAGATTCAGATATACACCTACATGCGGTGAATAAGGACAGTATTCCAGCTGATGGCATGAGATTTCAAAAGCAGCAAGTGCCCCTGCTTCCATTTCTTCTACAGCATCAAAACATGGAATACCGATGTTGCCGACAAGAACAACAGGATATTTCTCGCGCAGAAGTGCTGCCGTCAATGAAGTAGTTGTACTCTTTCCCTTTGTTCCTGTAATTCCGATTGTGCGATCAGCGTAGTGTTTCAGAAACAGCTGAGACTCTCCGCTGATATTGGATGTATTCATTCCTGCAGGCAGTACAATTCCCGGTGATTTGAGTATCAGATCATATGCAGAGAAATCAGCTTCATCATCATAAATGCAAATAGTATGCGTTGTTTCTTTCTTTGCCTTTTCCAGTGCAGCCGATTTACGGCTGTCCGCAATCGTCACAGTCAGATCAGGACAGACCTTGCGAATCAGCCGGTAGGAAGCCTTTCCTTCAAGGCCGAAACCCCAGATCAGTATTTTCTTATTGTCAAATTCATCTTTCCAGCTTGTAAGTTCCATATTAATCACTCTCCTTATGATTTATCTCTTCCAGAAGATCAATGACTTCAGAAAGATTTTCTTTACTGTATTCAATCGCAGCCAGCATTTCACAGTCCGGCTCTATTGTATCTTTTATAAAACATGAATGCATTCCTGCATTCCGTGCAGCGAGAATTCCCATTTTCGAATCCTCCAGCACAAGACATTCTTCCGGTTCCGCGCCAAGAAGAGAAGCACCCTTCAGAAATATCTCAGGATCAGGCTTCGAATGTGAAACCATATCACCAGTCACAATTGCATCATATTCAAGAGGTACTGAAACATTCCTTGTCAGAGTTTCAACATACTCTCTGAAACTGGATGAACAGATCGCAGTTTTATATCCGTTTTGTTTCAGCCACGGAAACAGTTCAAGAAGACCCGGTTTATTCAGACAGTCAGTATGAACAGAATTCCAGAAAGACAGATCGAAACGAATGTGATGCATCTCCTCCATAATATCATCAAGGTGAGGCATCGTTTTCCGGTACTGTTCCATATCAAAAAGACGGTCGTGTGTTCCCGTAATTGCCACGAAAAATGACTGAGGCACCGTTTCACCATACACAGCGGCAGCGTCTCTCCACATCTGCTGAGATACCAGTTCAGTTTCGAACATCAGTCCGTCACAGTCAAACAAAACAGCTTTGATCATATTTCTTTTTCCCCCGCATCATTATAATGTAAAACTCTGTCCGCAACGAGAAGGAACAGAGTTTTGCATAAATTCAATATATCAATTTTCACAGCAGAAGAGTATCAACACGATCCAGCAGATACTCAATTGTTCTGATATAGAACTGCACTGCTGCCTTTTCTTCAGGATCGTTCATATCGCACCGGCGTATTGTCCTGCGCAGCAGCCTCGTATAACCGATCAATGAAGCTTTTTCATTCACAGTTTTAAGATATGTTTTATCGTTCGTACCGAAGTACATACTCAGCGTCTTATTGTATACTTCCAGACTTTTTTCCATGGTAAGACCTATGAAAGACAAACCCGGAACCACATTTCGTCCTTCATAAAAGCCTGCATATGAATTAAATATTGAAGCAAATTCAAAAACAGGATCTCCGAAGCATAGTGTATCCATATCAATCAGAATCACTTCACCGTCCATCATCATTACATTCTTGGTATGGTAATCACCATGAATCATATGATGATTCTCAGGAACAGCTTCGATCAGAGAATAAAGCTTTCTCCATTTTTCCGGGTTCAGGTATTCTCTGATATCATCCGCCCATTTCAACACAATTCTCTTCTGGTCCGGCATATCTTCAGGCTGAACTTCCGTGGAATGTATCTTTTTCAGCAGTTCTACATAGAGTGCAACAATTTCATCCGTACGTTCAGGCTCTCTGGAAATGATCTCCGTAAACGAATCAGCATTCAGAAGTTCAAAAACCGAGCCGTATGTATCTCCGACTTTCACAACATCATAAGAAATTGCTGTAGGGATTCCGAGAATAAAAGCTTTGCGCGCCAGTTCACGTTCACGCCGGATATCCGGAAGAGCATCTGCATTCAGATATACTTTAACGATCGTATCACGGTCAACTCTGTACACAATGCCATTTGCCCCGCGGCCGATTACTTCGCATCCGTCAACCGAAACACAGCGCATTGCCCTTTCAACCGGAAGCATTTCCGTAAAACCGGTTGTTTCCAGAATGTCATATACTCTCCGGCTGACGTTGACAATTTTGAGATCAGAGAACCTTCTCCACAGGCGAAGAATCACTCGCAATCCGGCAGATGAAATATATGCAAGATCTCCGGCATCAAGAATCAGATGATCAAAAGAATGCTCGGAACATGCTGCTTCTGTTTCTTTCTGAAGCTGTGCGGAATTCAGTGAATCAATGCGTCCGGCAAGATAGATTTCCAATGTATTTTCATTCATTCTGCTTCTGATCAGATCAGCCATTATCCTTTCCTCCGAATACAAACTCAATCAATGTGCAGTATTCCGTATACGCTGCTGTCCCTTTCAGTTCAGCTGTACATTCCGCAATTGCTCTGTAGTACCATTCATGTTTCTTTTTGTCTTTCTGGTTCAGCATATCCCACATATGATCACCATGTATCAGCTGAAGTCTGCTGAAAGAGCGAAGATTAGAAAGTTTGTCTGCAAGCCAGATTTTTTTTACTTCAAGATCATCTGTTTGTGCCAGTTCCTTAAGAGAACTGTTTTTTCTGTTCATCCATGTTTCGGCTTTCGGTTTTCCCGGCTGTTTGTCTTCCGTTTCACTTGAAACAAGTTCAAGAACTCTTCTGCCGAATTTTTCGGCAATCTCCTGAGCAGAAGTATCTGTATCTTCCAAAGTATCATGAAGAATTCCTGCAGCAAGCGTATTCTCGTCATCGGTCAGCGAAGAAAGAATCACTTCCACTTCCAAAGGATGAAGAATAAACGGAATATTTTCCAGCTTTCGAATCTGGCCGGAATGCTTCTCTGCAGCAAATAAAATTGCACAATTTAACAAGTCACTCATCATTTTCCCCATTATCAGCCTGTGATCCATGCAGCAAATCCATGCTGTACAGAACCATGATCCGGAATACAAGTCCGGACTTCTGAAGCTGCAATTGCACCGGCAAATATTGATACGCCGGCGGATCTACTGATAATCATAACTCAGTATGAATAATCTTTGGAACGCTTTCCGAATAAAAAAAGCAGTGTCCCTGAAAAGACACTGCCTTGAATGGAATATCAGGCATTAATTCCCTTGATTGTATATTCGTCGAGAGCTTCCTTTACTTCTTTCTTCGCCTTCTTCGGTTTATTTGTCTTAGAACCGGATCTTGTTCTCAGCTTGATCCAGACCGTAGGAGCCACAAAGATAGAAGAGAATGTACCGGCAATCAGACCAACGAACATTGCAAAGATGAATGTAATAATGGAATGAGAACCGAAAGCAAGGAGAGCAACAACAGGCAGAATTGTGGAAATAGAGCTGACTAATGACATCTTGATTGTCTTATCCAGCGAATCATTAACAAGCTTCTTATAACCTTCAGCATTCAGCTTGCCGGTCTGTTCGCCCATCATTTCACGAACACGGTCAAATACGACAATGGAGTTATTAATGGAATAACCGATAATCGTGAGCAGAACGGAAATCAGTTCGATATTTACTTCCATACGCAGAATGCAGAATGAAGCAAGTACAAGAACGACGTCATGTACCAGAGCAACAATACATCCAAGAGCATAATCAACTTCATAACGGAATGTGACATATGCCATCATTGCAATCCATGCAACAATTGTAAGAATAACCGCATTTCTTACGAGTTCTTTTCCTACAACAGGTGTAACAACGTTATCGCCGGGCTCTACGCCATACTCCGCAGCGAATGCCTCTTTGATTTCAGAAAGCTCTTCTGTTGAAAGAGAAGCTTTAGTTGTAGCATAAACGGTATAATCACCGGATGCCTGATAAGTGAAATCAGAATAGCCAAGTTCTTTCATTTCCGCTGTTACATCATCAACTGTAACTTCCTTTTCTTCAGAAGTAATCGTCAGTTTTGTACCGGAAGCGAAATCAATACCGAGATTGACAAAGCCGTCTCCTCTTACAGTGTTGATAATGCCCATGAATACTGCAACAGCAATAATCAGGCATGCAATTCTGATCCACTGGAATGCATTTCCGACATAATCGAAGTGATGTGTACCTGTATAGAACTGGGACTGACCTTTTGCGATGTCAGGAACCTGACTGCTCTTCACACCGAACCAGCCGATCTTTCCATCAGCAATGCCGCTCTCAACAACAAGAGAAAGAAGCCACTTAGACAGACCGACGTTGATTACCAGAGTCATGACAACTGTGATAATAAGCATTGTTGCAAAACCTTTTACAGCGCCGTTTCCCCATACATACATAATCAGTGCAGCAATCAATGTTGTAAACTGAGCATCAAAAATTGCTGAGAAAGAAAGCTTCTGTCCTTCGGCAACAGCAGCTCTTACACTGCGTCCTTTATAAAGTTCCTGACGAATTCTTTCGTAGTTGATAATATTTGCATCAACAGTCATACCAACACCAAGCACCAGCGCACCGATACCTGACAATGTGAACACAGCACCCATCAGTGCATACAGTCCGAATACTGCCCAGAGATAAGCAACCAGCATGATTGCAGCAATCACACCAGGCATACGATAACGGATAATCATCAGCATCATGACTGCAGCAATACCGATTACACCTGCCAATGCTGTCTTTGTCAGTGCATCGGCACCGAATTCAGCAGAAACGACATTTGACGAGATTTCCGTAAGCTTGACCGGCAGCGAACCTGAATTAATCAGATTTGCTAGTGTTCTTGCTTCTGTTTCCGTAAAGTTACCGGAAATCTGGCAGTTGCCGGAAATACCGGAATTAACGGAAGCAGCGGAGATGTATTTCGGTTCTTCACCGGCTGCAGCCTTCGCAGCTTCAGCAGCATAAGTATCTCCCTCTTCCCAGTCGAGCCAGATAATCAGAACATTTTCGCCTGATGACATAGCAGCCACATTTGTTGTCAGTTCATAGAATGCGTCTGTATCAGCAATCTTTAATGAAACAACAGGCTGATTGTTTTCGTCATATGCAAGAGATGCACCGCCTTCTGTAAGAATGCTTGAGTCAGCGAGTTCATTGTCATTGATATCACGGAATGTAAGGTTTGCTGTTGTACCGATCATTTCACGAGCGGATTCCTGATCTTCAACACCGGCAAGCTGTACACGAACTCTGTTTTCACCTTCAACGACAATATCAGGTTCACTGACACCGAGAACATTGATACGCTTGGAAATGCTGTTGGTAACAACAGTCATATCAATGTCATCCTGAGATGTTCCTTCATTGAGCGGAGAAACTTCATAAAGAATTTCAAAGCCGCCCTGCAGATCAAGACCAAGGTTCAGACTGGACTTGATCGTATTAAATGTTGCTGCTACCAAAGCAGCAATGAGGATGACAACCACGGCGAAGACGCCGAGTCCACCCTTTTTAGCTGGAGTTTTTGCCATATTCCATCTACCTCCTGATCATCTGAGATGAATACTCAGATATACACATATCTTTTGATTTGAAAGCGTTCGTCTGAAAAACAGCTTTTCATCAATCCAAAGATTTCTGTTATGGACTTTCACACGACAAAAACCGTGCAAAGCCCGTACAGCATCTTATTATAGCAAAAAAATCGGCAGTAACATATAACCTGCCGATGAAAAAACCGTATTTTTCAATGAATTGCCGCAAATAAGCCAAGTGCTGCCAAAACTGCTTCAACGCACCAGAACATACGTACAATATTCACTTCTTTCATTCCTTTGATTCTGAAAGCATAATGAATCGGTGTATAAACGAACACTTTTCCATGTCCGGTACGTACTGAAACCTGCTGAATAATAACGCACATTGTTTCAATAACAAATATTCCGCCAATCAGCACAAGACATAATTCAGTCTTTGTAATCATTGCCAGCGCTGCCAGAACACCGCCAAGGGCAAGCGCACCGGTATCACCCATGAAAACACGGGCAGGCTTCTTGTTATAGTAAAGATAACCGAACAGGCCACCGATCAACGATGCACAGAATACAGCTACTCCTGTTTTTCCCTGCACCCAGGCAATCACAAGATATGCAGCTACAGCAAAGACCGAACATCCTGCCGCAAGGCCGTCCATACCATCTGTCAAGTTAACCGCATTAGAAGAACCGGTAAACATGAAGAGAATCAGAATACTGTAGAAAATGCCGAGTTCCACAGTCCATCCGAAAAGATTTACTGTTGTTTCCGCATGTGTCCTGTAGAGCAGGAAGAAGACAACTGCAAGAATAAACTGCAGAGCAAACTTCTGCTTCGGGCGAAGACCATCATTGTTCTTTTTAATCGCGATGAGATAGTCATCAATAAAGCCGATAATGCCGTAACCCGCAAAAGCAAGAAGAATAATCCAGATTTCCATATCAGCAACAGAATCCAGACATAAAAGAACAGTTGCCGCAATCGGGAAAAGAATAAACAGAATTCCGCCCATGATCGGAGTTCCCGCTTTCTTTTTATCATCTTCAAGTGCATATTCATTAATTGTCTGACGCAGACTCAGTTTCTTCAAATATTCAATGAATCCGGGCATAACAGCCAGTACTGCAATCAGACTGACAGCAAATCCGGCAGCCAGTTTTGTGATACTCATATTTATTTCCTCCAGATCATTCAAACTTCACTTCAATTGTTGTTCCTTTGTTTACAACAGTTCCGGGAAGTATACTTTGCGAAACAACTTTCCCGGTCCCTTCAACTTTAAAGGTATATCTCGTGACATTCCACAGTGCGTAGACATCGCTTCTTGTCCAGCCCGTCATATCCGGCATGACAAATGAAGATTTATCTGTCAGCAGGAATATCTTGTCATTTGTACTTACCGTAGTTCCGGCTGATGGATATTGTGCCACAACTGTCGAGCCGCTGCCAAGTAAAATTGTATTCACCCCGGTACCTTCAAGCTTGGATTCTGCATATTCCAGGGTATGGTTCAGCAATGACGGCATGCTGGAACTTGTTACTGTAGCGGACGTATTTTCATTCCCGTCCGTGTCAACCACAACAGCTGAATCGCTGAGACCATATGTAATTGCTACTTTTCTGAGGAAATTGATCTGAGGTTCTGTTCTGTACGTGGCTGTTCCGTCATATTTGCACTGGAAAGCATAATAGACAAGAATCTGAGGATCATCGGCCGGCAAAGCAGCCATTATGGAGTTGATTGTGATATTTGAGTTTTCATAGGAAGCTTCAGCTGTCGCTACCTCTGTAGTACCCGTCTTGCCGATCAGCTTGCATTCAGGTATCTGGAATTTAACAGCTGTACCGTCTTCATCATTAACAACATGATATAGAATGCTTTGTACTTCTTTTGCTGTTTCAGCTGTGATCGGATTTCCCGTAACTGTTGTTTCTGCCTGGTATACGGTGCTTCCATCATATGAGTCTTTAATAGATTCCACGAAATAAGGTTTGACCATGGTTCCGTCAGAGAAAATGGCACTGTATCCCTGCAGCAGCTGCAGCATTGTTACTGTTGAGCCCTGACCGTATGAAAGTGAAACTTTATCACCGGGATAAGTGAAGTTCAGAAGTCCGGTCTGTTCCTGAAGGCCATCTGTATCAACTGCGCTGAAGAAACCGAATTTTTTCAAATATTCCAGATGAATATCGGGAGTAATCACTTCGTTCTGAATCGCTGCCGATACTGTATTCAGTGAATAAATCAGGCCGTGGTCAAAGTCAATGCTTCCGTATTTGGTTTCATGTGCATTGTAAATGCATCCGTAATTATCCTCGCTGTAGGTACGGACAGGATTGTTGTAAATATCACTGGTATAGCAGTACTGGTTGCCGTCTGTTGTTGCATCACCATCATATTTTCCTTCATTGATCGCAGCTGCCCATATGAATGTTTTCAATGTGGAGCCGGGTTCATAAGGAAGTTCGGCACCGATATTGTTATACTCAGTAATTTCCAGTGTATTAGGATCAAAGGAAGGATACTGTCCCCATGCTATCACTTTGCCTGTTTTGATTTCCATGGCAGCGCCCCAGATCCCGGTGACATCTTCGAACATAGATGCAGTCATCTGCATGCTCTCTTCAAGAGAATTCTGAACATCCGCATCAATTGTCAGATAAACGTTATCTCCGTTTTTGGCACTGACAATTTCCGACTGCATGCCGGCAAGAATATTCCCGTTCTTATCTACCTGCGAGCTGCTGTAACCATCCGTGCCCGAAAGATATGAGTCGAGGATCTGCTCAAGCCCCATTTTGCCGACAGTTATTTCTTCGTCATTAGTCTGGGCATACCCGATCAGATTTGAAGCAAATGTACCGTTCGGGTATATACGCTGAATTGAATCTTCAAATTCAATCCCGGTCAGTTCAAAGGCTTCGATTTTTTCTTTTTGTTCCTGTGTCAGCTGTCTTCCGTATGTTCCCAGTTCAGTCTGATATGAGCCTTGTTCTTCTGCAGCCTGAAGATATCCGAGAATAATATTGCTGTCCACATTGAGAACCGACGCAATCTTCTCAGCAGCATCTTCAATGTCTGTAATATATGCCGGGCTCTTGTCGCCGTTGACACGTGTTTTACTGAGGATACAGATAATATCGTATGTTCTGTTATCCTGCGCAATGAGTACACCATTGCGATCGTAGATAGAACCGCGGAGTGCTGTTTCAGTCGTGACTGTAACATGGGATGAATTTACATATGCACTTAAATCTGTTCCGCTGCGCATATGAATCTGACGTACAGAAACAGAAAAAACATCAAAAGCGATAAGACCAAGCGCTATTGATGTACAGATCAGTATTCTTCTTACGGGTTTTTTTATATTACCTTGTTTTTTCTTTTTATCTTTTGCAAGAGGCATAGACTACTTCTCCTCTGCAGTATCTCCATCATTGATCGTGATAATATTATCCTGAATATGAGTGATGTCATCTGCAGCTGCGATTTCGTTGATGCGTTCAACGGAAGCCAGCTCCTCTATATTAACAGCAATTGCGTCGTTTTGTTTCTGAACTTCTGCAATTTGCCTGTTAAGTTCCTGTGTTTTACTTGTAAGGATATTATTGTACTGATGCAGAAAGAGGCAGCTTGTCAGATATAATAATGTAGATATGAAAAACAGCACTGTTGAAAAAGCAGCGAAGTTAATTCTCTTTTTTCTGGATTTCATATTTTTTCTGACATTTGCGGCCATCGTTTTTTACCTCTTGATTCTTTCTATTACACGCAGTTTTGCACTATGCGATCTGTGATTGTCATTCAGCTCCTCGTCATCTGCCGTAACCGGTTTTTTGGTTACAAGCTGGAAGGAGGCCTGCTCCATTTGTTCAGCTTTAAGCGGAATCTTTGGCTCAACAAACGGAGCAGAGGAATATTCTTTAAATGTATTTTTAACCATGCGGTCTTCGAGAGAATGGAAGGTTATGACGGAACATCTCCCGCCTTCTTTCAGCAGCGAGAGAGCTTCTCTCAGTCCATCTTCAAGTGCACCAAGTTCATCATTGACCGCAATACGAAGAGCCTGGAATGTCTGCTTTGCCGGGTGTCCTTTTTTTCTCAGAACCTTTTCGGGCAGTGCAGACTTTATCACATCAACAAGTTCAAATGTTGTATCAATCGTTTTTTCGTTACGGCTTCGCACGATTGCGCCGGCAATCTGCCAGGCGTTTTTTTCTTCACCGTAATCTTTCAGAATGCGGGTGATTTCTTCTCTTGACCACGTATTTACAATCTGCCAGGCATCAAGTTCCTGCTCGCGATTCATACGCATGTCCAGTCTGGAATCATACCGGTAGCTGAAGCCTCGTTCAGGATCATCAAACTGCGGTGAACTGACACCAAGGTCCATCATAATCCCGTCAACAGAATCAATGCCTCTTTTGGCAAGTTCCTCTGTCATGGAGCGGAAATCATTGTGGATAAACGTAACTTTATCAAGACAGTCTTTCAGATTAACTGAAGATTCTTCGATTGCCTGTGCATCTTTATCAAATGCATACAGGTGGCCGTCTGTCAGTTTTGATATCAGATATCCTGCATGTCCGCCTCTTCCCAGTGTACCGTCCACGTAAATACCGTCCGGTTTCACATCAAGAAGATCAACAGTTTCATGCAGCATTACGCTCACATGTTCCATTACTTCATATACCCTGTCAGTTTTTCACCATTTGCTTCAAATTCACTGGAACACTGTTCATTGTAGGAATCCCAGAGTTCTTCCGGCCATATTTCAATACGGTCATAAACACCGATAATGACAACATTCTTATTCAATGCTGCCTTCTTTTTCAGAAGCGGGTTCAGCTGTATTCTGCCCTGATTGTCCAGTGAACAATCCTGTGCAGAAGACGTGAGTTCTCTGAGATAGGCACGCTGTTCAGCTTTTGTCGAAGGAATCTCCGAGATCTTTCTCAGTTTCTCTTCAAACTGCTCTTTCGAGTAAACTGTAAGACATCCGTCATCACCTTTGGTAATAAAGAACACCTCTCCCAGCTCATCGCGGTATTTTGCAGGGATGATCAGTCTGTTTTTTGAATCCAGATTATGTCTGTATTCGCCAGTAAACATACTTTTCCTCCCATTTCGTCCCACTTCGTGACTCTATTCTACCACTTTCACTCCCCTTTTCAACAAATTCAAGTGAAACATGTATATTTTCTTTTTGGAACAGACGATGCTCTTCACAAGATGTTTCATCACCGGATACCGGGGATTTCCAAATCTTCCGATGCAGAAGTCCGTAAAAAAGCACGGTTTTCAAGCCGTGCTTTCAATAATCTTTATTGTTTAAATGCATGTCGTCATGTATGCACATATGTCAGGTCTGTTCTCTGATCAGTTTTCAGCCTGTTCACTGCCATCTTCAGTTATTTCTTCACCTGATACAGGTTCTTCTGTTTCAGCCGGTTCTGAAGAATCACCATCACTTTGCGGTTCTTCGGGAAGGACTGTTTCTTCAGGCAGAGCCGTTTCTTCGGGCATCCCGGTTTCCGGTTGCTGGTTCATGTTTTCTTCAGCCGATTCATTATTTTCCGGAACATCATCAGAAACGGATTCATCATACGTTTCTTCCTTCTCATCCGTAATTTCAGTTTCCTGCTCATTTTCATATACAGGTTCAGCATAAGTATCGCGTTCAATTTCCGAAGTGCGGTCAGGGGCCGTTCCGTCTGCATTTATTTCAGTTTCTTTTCCACCGAAAAGATCGGAAAATGTTCCCGGAGCAATTCCTATCGTCAGAAAAAAAGCAAGTACAATAACCGCAGTTTCCGAAAATGCAGTCAGTTTCCACACCCGGCCAATCTGTTTTTTTCTTCTTTCTTTAAAACGATATGTATGAAATTTCAGCTGTGTTTCTTTCCTTTTCACTTCGCATCCTCCTGCAGTTCTAATATTCTATATGCATTGCAGACGAAATGCAAAAAAACCGGCTGATTTGCTCAGCCGGCAGCTTATCCAATTACTTGGATTCCTTCTTGCCTGTGCTTCCGCAGTTAGGGCAAGCATGATGAGGCAGCTTCATTTCACCACATTCAGGGCACTTAACGAGTGTAGGTGCTACGAGTTTGTAGTGAGTTCTTCTCTTGTCTCTTCTTGTTCTGGAATTTCTTCTCTGCTGTACAGCCATGGTCTTAATCCTCCCTTATTCTTCTTCTTTGAATTCTTTCAGAATTGCCAGTCTCGGATCTGTTTTTTCCGACTGAAGTCTCTGATATTCCGCTTCACTGTAAACCTTCCAGCCATCACCTTCAGGATATTCATCTTCATCGACATCACTTACCTGAAGCGGAGCTTCCATGAGGATATCAGCGATCACAGCTGAAAGAAGATCAACAACATCATCTTCAACAATACGTTCTTCTTCATTATCAGACTGACCGAAAACATAAGTTTCTTCACTTTCAGTTTCAAACGGCACTTCTATTTCTTCATTTGTAATTGCATCCGGGCAGAACATAACACCTGTAATATGGATATTGACATAAAAACGTTCATTGTCATCATCGAGCCAGCCTCTTCCGTCCACATGAAGATCTTCAACACCGTTAATGAGATCTGTCATATCAAATGCAGAGTCATCAATTTCGATGTCAGTATCAAACTCAATGCTTTCCGGATTGCGAAGCAGTTCCTCTTTCGTCCATCTCACAGCAGTCACCCCCACTCATCAACATGAGCTATTATACCAATAACAAGACTATAGTCAACAAATTATTATCTCTAATTGAGATTTTATTTCATTCAGAGGTAATTTTTTTGTGAATCCACGAAATCAGATCATTTACCACTATCTCTTTTTCATTTTCATTCAAAATTTCATGACGCATTCGCGGATAGAGCTTATATTCAATATCTTCATAGCCTGCCTCTTTCATTCTTGAAACGGTATCTTCAAATCCTTTTCTTCCGCCGGTACAAGGATCTTCTTCTCCCGCTGCCAGAAAAACAGGAAGAAGCGGTTTATTGCAGCGGTACAGGGAAAGATTTCCCATCCTGTCCATCAGCGTAAACAAAGCTTCATATCCCGCTGTCTTAAAAGGCTGACCGCAAAGCGGATCGGCAATGTATGCATCTACATTTTTTTCATTAAAACTCAGCCAATCCAGCGATGTGCGAGGATTTCTGACTGCTTTATTGAAACTTCCTGTCGCAAGCTGATCAAGCAGTTTTGAAGAGCCTTTATCTCCTTTTAACAGTACTGCAGCTTTTGAAAGTACCAGAGCAGCTTTTCCGGCCGGCTGATAGTTTGGTGCACCGGTAAGTATCATGCCGTCGATCAGACCGTCATACTTCTGCAGAAAGCAGCGTGCGATCATCGTACCCATGGAATGTCCCATATATACTAACGGCACACCGGAATATTTATTTTTCATATAAGTACACGCTTCAAGAGAACTTTCTGTCAGTGTATCAGCACCATTTTCAGCACCAAACCATCCGAGACCTCCATCTCCGGTATTTTCTCCATGACCCGGGAGATCATAGATCAGGCATGCGATGCCGTTTGAAGCCAGTTCTGATGCAAAACTGCTGTACCGGGAACTGTGTTCTTCCATTCCATGTACAACAATCAGACAAGCTTCCGGTTTTTCCGAAGTTTCATATATACGAAAAAAATCCTTATTATTAAACATGATAATTTCATCTCCTAAATCTATGCTTTTATTGTATCATAGCCATTACAGAAAAGAGGTTTTTATGAAAACTTGCGGTATTATTGCTGAATACAATCCATTTCACAACGGTCATGCATACCAGATTTCACAAGCAAGAAAAATTACCGGCTGTGACGCAGTCATCGTGATCATGTCCGGAAATTATGTACAAAGAGGTGAACCTGCAGTGATTGACAAATGGAAGCGTGCGGAAGCTGCAATTCGCGGCGGAGCAGATATCGTCATTGAACTTCCGTATGTATACGCAACGCAAAGTGCTTCCGGTTTTGCTCACGGAGGTGTCGAGCTTCTCAAACTTGCAGGTGTTTCGTATATATGTTTCGGCAGTGAATGCGGAAATCTTGAAAATCTGCAGGATATCGCTGATACTCCTGTTAATCCGGATCATCTTCACATGTCTATGGACAGAGGTATGTCTTTTCCGAAAGCATACAGTCTTCTTACAAGTGAAATGAAGCCGAATGATATACTGGCTGTTTCCTATTTGAAAGAACTGAAAGGAACGAATATATGCCCGGTTGTTGTACAGCGTACATCAAACTACCTTTCTGATGATATGCATCCTTCTGCAAGTGCATTTGCCATTCGTACCGCTATGCGCGAGAAGAGTGATTATTCAGAAGCAACACCCATGGCAGAGGAACTGTCTGCATCTGTTCCCATCTGGATTGAACAGTTCTATCCGTACATCCGCACATATCTTCTTACTTCCGATCCGGTACGGTTGTCGGAAACATTCCTTTTTACTGAAGGCATTGAAAACCATCTGATCAAATGTGCCAGAGATAACAGTTCGTGGAAAGGATTTATAAGAGACGCTGTTACATACCGCTATACTGCAGGAAGAATACGCAGATGCCTGATGCAGGCTGTCAACCAGATTACCAAAGCCGAATACGAAAGGCTCCCGAAAATGGATACATTGCGCATACTTGCGTTTAATGATACAGGACGGCAATGGCTCCACGATATGAGAAAAGAAGATATCAGGATCGCAAGCAGATTTGCCGATGTTCCCTATCCCTGGCGCGTAATTGAATACCGTACTTCACTCATGTATACAAGTGTACTTCCCGAAGAAGAACGTGAGAGAATTCTGAAAAATGAAATCAGCGGGGCACACTATATCAAATAAATTTCAGAGAGGAGAATATCATGGAAAGAATCAAAAGCTTCAGCATCAACCATAACGTACTTGAACCGGGGTTCTATATCTCGCGCACAGACGGTGATGTCATCACATACGATCTGCGTACAAGAAAGCCGAATGCAGGTGATTACATGACACAGCTTGCTATGCATTCAGTAGAGCATATGATGGCAACATTCGCCAGAAACAGCGAATACAAAGACAGCATCGTCTACTTCGGTCCTATGGGATGTGCTACAGGTTTTTATCTTCTTGTCAGAGACAATGTTCCGTCTCACGAAGTATTTGCGCTTACAAAGAAGATTATGCAGCAGATCATTGACCATGACGGTCCGGTTTTCGGTGCTTCCGCTGCTGAATGCGGAAATTACAGAATGCTTGATATCCATGCCGCAAAAGAAGAAGCTGTACGTTATCTCAGCGTTCTCGAATCACAAACGAACATGGAGTTCACCTATCCTGAAGCTTAAAAACAAAAAAGAGTGATCAGCTGACAGCGATCACTCTTTTTCTTATTCACCTTCAATAATTACGTTTGTGTAAACCTTGTTTACATCGTCAACTTCATCAAGCATATCCATCAGCTTATGATAAGCATCGATATCTTCCTGACTTGTCAATGTTACATATTCATCCGGCAGCAGTGTAGCTTCGCATGTTTCAAATTCAACACCGGGAACTGCTTTTTCAATAGCTTCCTGGCCCTTTCCGAAATCTGCGAATGTTGTCTTGACTGTCATAATACCATCCTCAACAGAGATATCCTGAACATCAACATCTGCTTCCATCATTGCATCCAGCATGCCTTCTTCATCTTCATAAGGGAAAACAAAGAGACCGACATTCTGATAGCCGAAGGAAACTGCACCGGCGCCAGCCAGTTTTGCACCCTTTGACTTATTGAAGCATGTCTTAACGTCTGTATAAGAACGATTTGTATTGTCTGTCAGGCAGTCAACAATAATTGTTGAGTTTGCAGGACCGAAACCTTCATAACGTGCTTCATCATAGTTATCATCAGAACCGCCCTTTGCCTTATCAATTGCTCTCTTAATTACATCTGCAGGTACCTGGTTCGACTTAGCCTCGGCAATCTTTCTCTTGAGTGCGAGGTTCATATCCGGATCAGGGACACCATTCTTTGCTGCAATATAAAGTTCTTTTCCGAATCTGGAATACAGTTTTGACTTCTTTGCCGCAGTCTTTGCCATAGAGGCAGCGCGGACTTCATGTGCTCTTCCCATGTTAGATACCACCCTTCATTAAAAATTAACGTGCATATTATAGCAAAAGCATATTTCAATGTGAAGAAAATTCATGCAAAAGTGATTATCTGATATACATGAAGTAATCTTCATGCAGTTCAGATCTTTTCAATCACGAAAATTTCTGATCCGAAATCCTGCGGCATACGGATATTGCAGTTATAGCCTGTGCCGTTGCATACATTATAAAGCTGCACGCCTGCTTTTAATGCACGACCGGTACCTGTCATTCTGACTGAGGGCATCAGAACCGCACACGATCCATCTTCTTCTTTTAATAAAGTTCCTGATTTTTCTGCACGCTCTGCCAGTTCGGAACATGCCGGCACACATAAAAGGAAACTTCTGCCCTCGACCGCGTATTTTAAATCTTCACGGATGCTATTCACTACCATCTTTTCATTTTTCGGTTCTGCCCTGAGCAGGCGTCTGAAAATGCCGCAGACAGCTGCAGAGCCATCCTTTGCAGCAATTGTCCAGTTTTCATGAGAACGATCCTGATTGTTTCTGCAGAACAATCCAAACTGAAGCAGTTCTCTATGCTGCTTATACCATTGAATCTCTTCTGCAGCTTCTTTCTTTTCCGCATAAGTTAATCTTCGAAGATCCAGTTCATATCCAAGAACTCCGAAAGCAGAAACAGCAAATCTTGTGCTTAACGGAACTGTTCTCATTGTCTGAGCATTCGGCACAGCAGATACATGAGCACCCATTGTACTTTGCGGGTAGAGATAACTGCACCCTTTCTGAATATCAAGGCGTTCAATTGCATCTGTATCATCTGATGTCCAGATCTGCGGAGAATAACACATCATGCCGGCATCAAAGCGGTTTCCACCGGAAGAACAGGATTCAAGAAGTACCTGAGGACGTGCAGCAAATATCCTTTCCAGAACCTCATACAGTCCGAGAATATAGCGGTAAGCAAAGGCACCATCTGTTCCAGTCATATGCCTGTTCATATCCCATTTGACATAATCAACGCCCCCTTCATCAATCGTGCGGCTGACATTCTCCACAATATAGTCTCTTACCTCACTTTGAGTAAGATCCAGAAGCATTTCATGTCTTCCGTAAAGATCATCATAGAGAGAATCATGAATTGCCCAGTCAGGATGAGCACGATACAGATCAGAATCAGGATTAACTGCTTCCGGTTCAAACCAGAGCCCGAACATCATCCCAAGACCGTGTATTCTGTCTGACAAGCCTTTGATTCCGTTCGGAAGTTTTGAAGGGTTTGGTGTATAATCGCCAAGACCTGCCCTGTCATGATTTCTTTCACCGAACCATCCATCATCAAGAACAAAGAGTTCTGCTCCGAGATCTCTGCCCTGTTCCGCCAGAGACACAATAGAATCTTCTGTAAAATCAAACATAAAAGCTTCCCAGTCATTCACCAGAACCGGCCTGGGCTTGTTCTTCCACACACCTCGCACAATGTGGTTATTTATAAAGTTATGAAAATGATGAGACAGTGTGTTCAGACCTCGATCTGAATATGTCATGAACATCTGCGGAGTACAGAAATATTCTCCATTGTTCAGCTGCCATTCAAACCTTTCAGGATTAATCCCGCCCATAACCCTGACAATTCCATGTTCATCACACGATACTGAGCTGCAGTGATTTCCGGAATAGACGTAATTAAATCCCCATGCTTCTCCATGGAGTTCATCTGTATTCTGTTTTCTGAGGATGAATCCGGGATTTGCTCTGTTTGAAGAAGAACCTGTACTTGAAGAATTTACGTATCTGCCGTTAACAACTGTTCTTTGGGTTAAATGTGCTTCATTAGACCAGCCGCCTGTAAAAGTCATCATCACAAGATCGTCTTCGGCCAGGTCCATCATAAAACTCATCAGTCCTGTGATTCTGACAGTTTCCGGATCATTGCTGTATATAACAGTTCTCCTTGTGATAACATCAGAAGCATATGAAACGCCATAAATCAGGTCCAGTGACAGTTTTCTTCTCTCGTCTTTCAGATGAAGCAGCAAAGTTTCATCTTCGCCATATGCTAAAGGAAGATGACCGGCTGCCGGAACACTCCCCTTTATGATTTCAAAGCCGCTGTATTTAAAATCGGTGGTTGTTCCGTGATCAGAAAAAAGTTCTAAGGGGGATTCTCTGAAATCCCCCCGTCCGTTTCCTGACCATTCCAGAAGTCTTTCATCCAGGCAGTATTCACTTTCTTCGTCGTAATCTATGCGTTCACCATATCCGTTAAAATGCTTCAGCGAAAGAATGTCCGCGTCTTCAATATCGACATTTTTTCCGTAGTAGATATGTTCCGGATGTCCGTACTCATTGACTTTGAAAAGCAGCGAGGTATTCTCTGAACGAATCTGAAATACAAGATGATCTTCTTTAATATATGTCATATAAACATGCCTCCGATTTCATTTTAAATGATCTAATATAAAAACAAAGTATCTTATCTTGTGCTAAAATAGATTTGTTTTCAATTGAGGTAGTTTTATGTCTACATATGTTATGAGTGATCTGCATGGCTGCAAAGAAGAATTTGATGCAATGCTTGATCTGATTCGTTTCAACAAAGATTATGATGAGCTTTGGATTGTCGGCGATGTATGCGATCGCGGTGATGAATCAATACCGCTGCTTCAGGAAATTATTGCGTGCGATTCAATGCACCTGATTTTCGGAAATCACGATGTCTGGCTGGCACGCTATTGTCAGGAGTTGATCGATGCTAAAATCGACAATAATTCGTGTGATATGACTGAAGACCTGCTTTGCTGGCTGCATTATAACGGCGGTTACAGCACAGCTGATCAGTTCATGGATCTGACGCTTCCTGAATGCTATGATATCAAGCTCTATCTTGAGGATCGCGTTTTCTGGAAATACCTGACAGTGAAAGGAAGAAAATTCCTTCTTGTCCATGCCGGTGTCGGAGATGAAGACATGGATCCTAATATTCCGCTGACATCCATACCGGAAAAGATTCTTGTATGGAGCCATATCGGAATTGATGATAATCCCTACAGTGATACAACGCTGATTGTCGGACATTCTCCTACATTCTGCTATGGTGATGAATTCGAAGGAAAGATTATTCATGGCAAGAATGATTCCATTCTGCATATTGACTGCGGCTGTGTATTCGGAAGATCTCTAGGATGTGTAAGACTGGAAGATATGAAAGAATTTTATATTCCCAGTACCTACGAAAAGCTCTGAACTTAATAACCAGTATCATTGTGATACTGGTTTTCTTATCTTCATTGCTGTTCATATTTGTGGTACATATGTACTCATTTGTTATATCATATTCAGCATAAAGGCAATTCATTGCCGGGGAGCAGACTATGAAATACGATCAGAAGGTATTTGCTGAACATTTACAGGGGATGGTACAGATTCCTACTGTATCCAGTGCCGATCCCGGGAAGACACGTGTTGAAGAATTCAGAAAGCTGCATGACTATCTTTCCGAAACTTACCCTCTTGTGCATAAAACCCTTTCACGAGAAGTAATCGGTAAATGTGCACTTCTTTATCATTGGAAAGGAACCGGTGCATCTTCACACCTTCCTCTTATGATGACAGCCCACCAGGACGTAGTCCCTGAAGGTGATCATTCCATGTGGAAATATCCGCCCTTCTCCGGATTCATCGATGATGACGGAATTCTCTGGGGCAGAGGCGCAACAGACTCTAAATGCAACATTCAGGCTTATATGGATGCTCTGGAAATGCTCATTGCCGACGGCTTTGTTCCTGATTATGATCTTTATCTTGCTTTCGGCTATAACGAGGAGATCATGGGCGGGGAAGGAGCTGCCGGTCAGATTATTCATGATGAGCTTAAAAAGAGAGGAATCATGCTCGGCATGGCTATTGATGAATGCGGCGGCGTTCAGCAGAATACGAACGGACAGTATATCGCAAATATCATTGTCAGTGAAAAAGGCTATGCAGACCATGAGTTCTACGTTGATGACAAAGGCGGCCATTCAGCCTACCCGCCTCTTCATACTGCACTGAGTAAAGTCGGAAAAGCAGTTTATGATCTTGAAGACAGAAGAAAGAAACCTCATCTTACCGCTCCCGTCATTCAGGAAATGAAAGCAAAAGCACAGTTTATGAGTGATGAACTGGCAGTTTACTTCAATAATCCGGAAGCCTACGAAAGTGAACTTCTTTCAATGGCAGAGTACGACAGGAATATCAACCAGATGCTTCGTACAACAACAACACCTACAATGGCAAAAGGAAGTGATCAGGCAAATATTCTTCCTGAACATGCCGGCATTATTACGAACAGCAGAATTCTGCCCGGTGAAACACTGGAAGAACTGGAAGAACACTTCAGAGCATCCATTCCTGATGAGGTTAAATTCCGTCTTGTGAAAGGGCACAATCCTCCGGCTGTTTCCTCCGTTGACAGCTATGGTTACAATCTCCTTAAAGAAATTATGAATGAAATGTATCCCGGAATTATATTTATCCCTTCTATGATTGCAGGCGGTACAGATTCAAGATATTATTGTGATCTTTCTCCGGAAAAAAGTGTATACAGATTCACAGGCATTCTGCAGAACGGGAGATCAGGAGGAGCTCATTCTGTAAATGAACACATTGATACCTCTGTAATTCCGGCAAATGTCGAATTCTATGTAAACCTGTTCTCTAAATACGGAAAATAAAAACAAGCTGTATCCGCATGAGATACAGCTTTTCATTTTCAAAGTATTTGAGCGAATTAAAAAGGCTGCATTTCTGCAGCCTTCTGTTTTAAAAGATGTTTCAGATGTTTTCCTTGATCAGAGCAACAACTTCATCCATTGTGTCGCATTCAACAGCCTTTGCAGCCATTTCCTTCATTGCTTCATAAGACAGACCATTGATCATCTTACGAGCACGGAGGATAGATGTTGCGGACATGGAGAATTCATCCAGACCGAGACCGAGCAGTACAGGAGCAGCGAGTTCATCACCGGCCATTTCACCGCACATTCCGCACCACTTGCCGTTCTTATGAGCACCATCAATTGTAAGCTTGATGAGACGCAGAACTGAAGGGTTCAGAGGCTGGTACAGATAAGATACATCCTGGCTCATACGGTCAGCAGCCATGGAATACTGAACGAGGTCGTTTGTACCGATTGAGAAGAAGTCTGCATACTTGGCAATGTTGTCAGCCAGAACAGCAGCTGCAGGAATTTCGATCATGCATCCTACTTCTACATCTTCACCAACAGGAGTTCCTTCAGCAATCAGTTCAGCTCTTGCTGCATCATAGCAAGCCTTTGCTTCCTTGAATTCAGCAACTGTAGCGATCATAGGGAACATGATGCAGAGTTTGCCATATGCAGAAGCTCTCAGCAGAGCTCTCAGCTGTGTGCGGAAGATATCCTTTCTCTGCAGGCAGAAACGTACAGCACGTACGCCCAGGAACGGGTTCATTTCTTCAGGGAATGTGAAATACTTCAGCTTCTTATCACCGCCGATATCCAGTGTACGGATAACAACAGGCTTGCCTGCCATTCCTTCGAGAACCTGCTTGTAAGCAGCATACTGTGTTTCTTCATCAGGGAAGTCATTTTCGCTCTTCATGTAGAGGAATTCTGTACGGAACAGACCAACGCCTTCGCCGCCGTTTTCGTTTACACCTTCAACGTCTGCAGGAGAACCGATGTTGCCTACGAGCAGAACCTTGTGACCATCTGTAGAGATGGAAGGCTGATCCTTCAGGACCTTCAGAGCTGCCTTTTCTGCAGCATATTCTTCAGCCATCTTTGTGTACTGAGCAATCTGTTCTTCTGTAGGATTCTTGATTACTTCGCCGTTGATAGCATCGAGGATAATCATTTCGCCGCTTTCTACAGATTCAAGAACACCCTTGCATCCTACAACTGCAGGAATTTCAAGAGATCTTGCCATGATAGCACTGTGGCTTGTACGTCCGCCGACTTCTGTTGCAAAGCCCTTAGCGAATTCCTTATTCAGGGAACCAGTATCGGAAGGTGTCAGATCTTCTGCAACAACGATAACGGGTTCATCAAGTGTAGCAAGGTTCGGAATTTCAAGACCGGACAGATTGCAGAGCAGACGGAATGTAACGTCCTTGATATCTGCAGCTCTTCCTCTCATATACTCATCATCCATGCTTTCGAACATACCAACCATCATATCAGCAACACCCTGTGCAGCTGCTTCAGCGTTGATGCTGTTCATGGAGATTTCACCTTCGATCATGCTCTTGAATTCAGGGTCGTTAGCCATCATCAGATGAGCATCAAAGATAGCGAGTTCTTCCGGTTTGAGACTCTTTGAAGCAACTTCCTTGACCTTTTCAATATCCTTGACTGTCTTTTCGAAAGCTGCATTGAGCTTGGCGATTTCCTCGGTAGGATCAGCACTTGTACGTGTGATGTTCAGTACCGGAGAAACCAGTTTGTAAACTTTTGCAATTGCAATTCCCTGTGAAGCGGCAATACCTTTCAGCATTTTTAATAACCTCCTGCCTGCTTAGTTAACGCGTTCAAAACGTCTTGTATGGTCTTTGCCTGCAATGCTGTTTCGTTGTCAATCATAGTGTTGTAATACTCTTCTGATTTTGCGATAAAGTCAACAACCTCATACGAATCCATTCCTAATTCTTCAAATGTTGTATCCGGTGTTACCTTATCAATATTATGATTGAATTCCTTTGCCAGCAATTCCAGAACCGCAAGACGTTCCATATGAACACTCCTTGTCTAAATGTTACCATTATTCAATTGTTTAGGCAATCAACGAATTCTTTTACTGCGTTTCTTTTAAGTCTGTAATAAGTCGATTTTGAATAAAAATCACGATACCAGTCCTGTTCGCTGTCCATGAGGTAATCATGGGTGATAATGCAGCGCGTATCTTTGCTGCAATGACGCAGATTTACATCGATCAGATAAATGAATTCTGATTCTGCTTTGTATGTCCGGTAGTTTTCGGCAACACAGTTCTGATATTCAAAAATTTCAATCTCTTTTTTATAAGATCTGTAAAGTTTCCCCAGATGTCCGGCGATTACTTTTGCCTCGTCTGCTTCCTGTTTTGTTACTTCCTTCAAATCAATCACCTCTGCTATATCTTTCCCTGAAAATATATGATTTCCCTGCTCTTTTCTTCGATTTCACAAAATCATGGAATTTACCAGTTGAAAATCTTCTTATTTTCACACATTTTGTGAATTGCTCTTTTAGTTTCTCCTGCAGTATTTCATGAATGACATTCTGCGCGAAATCGTCTAGAATGTATTAATCCCGAGGTATTTGAGATGAGTAATAAAACAAAATCCACGCTGTCAGCAAAGCGTATTATAACCTCCTCCATTATAGTGATCCTGATTCCTGTATCAGCATATCTTCTTAATATGTTTATTGACTTCTATGAGCTGTCATTGATGTTTACTTTGACAATCGGCGGAACGATGCTGATTATGTATGACTGGAATCTGTTTGCAGTTCATTACAACCGTTCAAAATACAATCCGTTTGACTCTTTGCTTTACACATTGATTGGCTGTGTGCTGATCGGTGCCTGGACATGGATCGGCCAGAAATTCCTGCAATGCGATGTTATGATTCCATCAGGAACCATGCTAATCAGATACGGCTATGAACGCCCCGGAATGATTTTCGCTTACAGCTTCATGTTCTCATCTGTTATCAGTATCGGCTTTAAATGCCTGACTGACCATCTTGACGTACGTTCCAGAGAGACACAGGCAATTCTTATATCTGCAATCGTCGGAGGTATCTTCTTTACAGCCATCTTCGCCCATTCATTTGATCCTCTTCTTTGGATCAGAGACTGTTTGTTCAATATGATCCACATTGCAATACTTTCCTATCTTTATAATCAGTCCAGTTCATTTATGCCGGGATTGCTTGCAACGTCATTTATACATCTCGCATTCATGCTGATCTCGATCATTTAAAAGCAGGAACCTCATAAAGAGATTCCTGCTTTTTCATAATGTCCTTAAACCTTTTGTTTGTGACTGTGCAGCAGTCATAAAACCTGCATACGTATTACTCAACTTCAATCAAACCGTAGCCGCCATTATTTCTGCGATATACGACTGCGATCTGATCTGTTTCTTCATCTCTGTAAATAAAGAAGTTATGACCGATCAGTTCCATCTGCATAATTGCGTCATCAAGCGATAATTCATCAACTGTAATTGACTTTGTCTTTACCGGAATATCCTGTTCTGCCTCTTCTAACTCAGCTTCTTCGATGAAAGCTTTAGCGAGATGCTCTCTGTGTTTCTTGCTGAGACGTGTCTTCTGCTTTCTGATCTGATCTTCAAGTTTGTCAATTGCGAGATCAACTGCAGCATAGAAATCGTCATGCTCTACTTCAGTTCTCAGAATACCGATTTTTGTGGGAATGGTCACTTCAACTTTCTGTGTTTTAGGATAGACACGTGCAACTACACGTACGACTGCATCAGGATCGATCAGTACATACTTTCCGAGAGTAGATAACTTTTTCTCAATTTTCTCTCTCATTGATTCAGTTACTTCGACATTCTTTCCAACAATCTCAAACCTCATACGATTACCTCCTGTTCTGTATAGGCTTCTGTCATCTGCTGACAGTTTATTTTCTGAAAGTGATCTTGTCTGATGTACGATTATTTTTATCTTTTTGCCTACTACTTTTCTTCATCTATATTATAGCACGGCTTTTGCATTTGAACCTTAACAAGAAAAATGAGGAAGCTTATGCTTCCTCATCAGCAAGTTTGACAAGCCATTTAAATACGACGGTCATGGCATAGGTATCCATGCCGCAGTATGCTTTCAGTTCTTCGATAATCTTTTCTTTGTCCTCTGCCTGTTCATAGTCAAGCTGCCGCCATTGGAATACGGCATCCATTCCGTGACGAATATCCAGAGCATTGTATCCGGGATCATCCATCAGTGACATCAGAACCTTCAATGACCAGAAACCCCTCATTCGAACATCATAAACGACTCCTGTATCAAACAGAAGCTGCAAATCCTCCATACGCTCATTAATCTTAATAAGTTCCTCAGAAAGTTCCGGAAAAGTCTCAGCCATTTCACGGATACGAATCATCTCAGCACCTGCTGCGTTATATGCCATTACAGTGCCTTCTGAAGGGATGTCTTCAATCAAATGAACGGCCATGTCCCGGCGATCATCGTGTATGGAAAGATAATCTTTTCTTGTCACAGTTCCGTCTGCTTCCAGAATATGAATTGAATATTCAAAAGGCAGTACATCATAAGGCCGCATCCCTTCATATGGAGGAATTGCAAACCTCTCCCACTCAAAATCAAGGAACGTGATCGGGAATTCAATCTGGGAAAGCCATGAGCGCAGTGCAATCCTGTCAACAAAAAGCTTTTCTTCATTTCGATCAGCAGAAATCTGAGCATATTGCTGCTTACTTCCTTCAATACGAGTTATATCTGCATCTCTGAGATAGCAGAGACCTTCGCGCTTCATATCGTAGCGGTACTGAGAAGCAATCAAAGTGATGATTGAATCATCATCATCCTCTTTTTCATTCGGAAAACACTGTTCATAATATCTGCATTTCTGTCTTGTTGAGCACCTGCTGGTACGCATCGGCTCACCAATGGATTCATAAGAACACTCATCCATTTCATCAAGCAGATAAGAAAGATCTTTTATCTTACTGTAAATGCTCTCTTTTACATTCGATGATTTGTTGTTTTTATTGTTATAGAAAGAATCACTGACAATAAACAGCTGATCCGGATCCAGTTCTTTTCCGCGAATATATGATGCATTCAGATGGATAATATATACATTTTCAATCTGAATATCATTGTTTTCCAGAACCCAGACAGTATCACAGTAAAACTGCATGTCATCCGCATGCGGATAAAGTCCTACGAACAGGAAATACAAGTCCCATCCTTCACCATTTCGATGAAGGAAAGGGACTTTCACTCTTAATTTTTCAAATTCAAATCTTGCCTTTACAAGCCATTCAAATTGTCCCAAAGCCTGTTTTGCTTTTTCAGGATTGTCACCTCTTGCACCAAGAAAATGATCACCGACATTCAGTTTGACTGCCGCAAGATCCGTAACAGCTTCATCCAGCCTTACAAAAGGCTGATATTCTTTTTTCGGAGCATTGCAGTCATTCAAATATAAACGCGGGCAACGCACATATTTTTTCACATCGGAAATATGGTACATAGAAAAATCCTTTCAAAGCATGCAGAAATTACTGAAGACAGTTAAGAACAAACAAAAATTACTTGCCCTGACTCTTCGGCAGCATAGCTGCGCCGATTACACCAGGTTCATTCAGAGAAGCAATTGCAAATGGTGTATCATGAACAGCTGTATGAGACATTTCCTTGAAATATGCAATTACCTTAGGAAGGAATTTATCTGCTGACTTTGTCATGCCTCCGCCGATAATGAAGATTTCAGGATCGCAAACACAAGCAATTGTTGCAAAAAGCTGGCCAAGATCCTTTTCCATGCACTCAATAATCTCCTGTGCTTTTTCATTTCCTTCATCAGCAAGATCAAAAACACTGCCTGCATGCTGAATATCAGCTTCCGGAATTGCTTCTCTGCCCTTGCGCTTTACAGCAGTTCCGCTTGCTTCATTTTCAATAGCTCCAACATTCAGGTAATTAATCTTTTCACGGTCGCGGTCAATAATGATATTTGCAATTTCACCGCCGAATCCATGCTTGCCGGAAACTGTTTTGCCATCAACAACAAGAACACCGCCGATACCTGTTGAAATTGTTACATAGAATACTGTATCGAGTCCTTTACCTGCACCAACAAGAGCTTCAGCCAAACCAGCAACATTAGCATCATTATCCAGATATGCAGGCATTCCGAATTCCTTGGACAGTTCGTCAGCAAACGGATAACCTGTAAATCCGGGAAGGTTTGTAGAAAGAACCATGGAACCGGATTTTGTATCTACAGGGCCGGGAACACCGACACCGATGCCGGAGCATTCATTCCATCCGGGAATTTCACGAACCATGCTCTTGAGATTTGAAAGGACTTTTTTAGGTCCTTCTGTTCCGTAAGACGGTCCTTTGACTACAGATACAACCTGACCATCTTCTGTGACTTTGGCAACTCTTACATTTGTTCCGCCAAGGTCAATACCAATGTAATACTTCATTTTTCTGATCCTCCAATCATTATACCTATCAAATTCTGTCCGCTGATCTTGGTAAAGCGAACATTTACAAACTCGCCTGCATTCAGATCGCACTCGGATCTGAAACGTACATACCCGTCTACTCCATCAGGAGCCTGCATTGCACTTCTTCCCACATACATTCCTGTCAGCGGATCGCTTCTTTCGACAAGAACTTCTGCTTCCGTCCCGATTTTTTCAGCCAGTTTTTCTTCAGCAATCTTTTCCTGAAGCATCATGATCTCAGCACGTCTGCGTTCTTTTTCTTCCGGTTCAACATCATCATCCATATTGTATGCAGCGGTTCCTTCCTCTTTTGAGAAAGTAAACGCTCCGAGATGATCCCAGCGTACCTGTTCAATCATCGAAAGGTTTTCAGCATGATCTTCAAGCGATTCACCCGGAAAACCAGCAATAACCGTTGTTCTGAGTACTGCCTCAGGAAGAACTTCTTTTATTTTTGCTGTACGCTCGAAAATCTGCGCACGGCTTGTATGTCTTCTCATCTTTTTTAATGTTTTATCGCAGCCGTTCTGCGTAGGAATATCGAAATACGGAAGAATATGTTCAGAATCTCGTACTACTTCAACAAGATCATCCGGCATTTCATCCGGATACAGATACAGCATTCTGATCCAATGAATTCCTTCTACTTCATCGAGAGCTTTCAGGAGTTCAATCAGGTGCGGTTTTCCATCAAAATCCATTCCGTACCTGGAGCAATCCTGTGCAACCAATGTAATTTCTTTAACACCCTGCGCAGCAAGTCTTCTTGCTTCAGCAATAATTTCATCCTGAGGAACCGAACGAAGGTTGCCGCGAATAAAAGGAATTGCGCAATAACTGCAGCGGTTGTTGCATCCGTCGGAAATCTGCAGATAGGCCATCCACGGTTTTCCTGAAAGAATACGCGGAGTTACACCATAGTTATTAGCAATACGTTCACCGAGAACCTCAGTAAGAATCGTACCCATCTGGCCATATTCATCAATTGAGATAAAGCGGTCCACTTCCGGCATTTCCTTTTCGAGCTCAGGTTTATATCTTTTTGCAAGACATCCCATTACAATCAGCTTTTTGAGATTTCCTTCTTTCAAATCTGCTGTATCAAGAATGGTTTCAATAGCTTCCTGCTTCGCACTGTCAATAAAGCCGCAGGTATTGATAATAATAGCTTCAGCCTCCTGATATGATGTAACAATTTCCTGATTGCTGTAGCGAAGAACTCCCAGCAGATTTTCAGTATCAACAAGATTTTTTGCGCATCCTAAAGAAATAACCCCAATTTTCATAAACGATAAAACTCCATTAAGGTTATTATACACCACTTTGGCAAAACAAAAAGAATACTCAAACAGAGTATTCTTCAATTCAGATGGCTGTTCAGTCTGCGAGTGTTCCGAAAGGATCCCACGGTGCGAGGACAGAAGGTTCTTCTTTTAATGCCGACAATGCTTCTTCGCTGAGGTATTTCTTATTCACAGCAATTACATACATATATTTATCAAACCATGTATCACTGGCAATGTAGTATCCCTTGTTAGCTGTTTTATCACCCCAGGAATTTTCAATTTTCCACCTTGTAGGTTTGTTATCAACAAGATTTACACCTGTCAGAACCATCGCATGATTCATCGCACTTTGGTTTGTATCAAGCATATCTGCTTTTGACATTTCAAGATGCATGTCAAATGTATTCGCATAATCAAACTGGCTGTCATCCCATAAACCAGTATCACGGTCACCATCCTTGCCGCAATCGCATCCAAACCATACAGGTTCTCCATCCTTCAGCTGCGCAAGAGCTGCATTTTTGAATTCATCGAGAGGCAGATTCAGAAGAGACACTGCATCTCCTCCAACTACATTGCCAAGATACTTGACTGTGAAAACCTTATGATACGGCTTGTCTGCAGTCGGGGCATTAATACAGTTAACGTAGTTATCAAGATCATCATCAAGATATTCATGATAGAACGATAAGGGTGTTACATGATATTCAGCGTGTGTTTTTCCGTCTTTATCATAATATTCAAAAGTAAATTCATGCGGCGGGACTCCGAAACAGGAACAGAGCAATCCGTAGATTTCTGCTAATGCAGTCTTTTTCAATGCCGGAATATCTGCAGTTCTTCCTTCTGTGTAAGCTTTTTTGGCTTCAGCAGCGAAGATTCTTAAACGCTTGTTAAGAATTCCGTTCATATTTCTTGTATGACCGGACTGATATGTTTCAGGCATTGCAGTTTTCGGGCAGATTCCATACTTCTTAACAATGCTTGTCAGCATATTCCACTGGCCGCCGTCACCTACAGCATACTGAAGAATATAACGCATATTTTCACTGCTGAGAGGCTGGTCAATTTCCTGAAGCACGCATTCCATAAACCAGTTTGACTTTTCGAGCTTGTCATAAAATGCAATGTAGTTCTGTGAAAGTTCAAATTCCTTGATGCCGTATTTTCTGCCGATCTTTTCTCTGAGGACATTCATCGCAGAGAAGATCCAGCAGCGGCCGGACTGCATCTGACTTGTAGCAGTCATTGTTTTAAGATCAATTGTAAAAACATTCGGATTTGCAGCTTCTGCATCAAAAACACGGCTGATCAATGAGATATCATTTTTAGTAAGAGCGTTTCTTACCACTCTCGCTTTCTCATTCTGCAGATATGCAGTTTTCATTTCACTCAGTTCTTCGAGTGAAACAGCATTCATTTCATTCATATATTTATCCTCTTTCTGCGGACTACTGTACACCAATTGCAAACAAACTGCCAGTCCTGCAGATATATTATTATGACTTTCTGCTGCTCTTCAAACTGCGTTTTCATTCAAATCCTCTTCGTACATATAAAAAAAAGAAGCATTCTCAGCTTCTCTTAGTAAACTCTCTTCCGCATTTCGGACAGGTAACCACAATCTTTCCTCTTCCCTTGGGAACACGAACGATCTGTTTGCATCCGGGGCAGACATAATAGTGATGATTCCGGTCTTTAATTCCGGAATACAGTGCTTTAAATCTTCTGCGTATTCCCTTTGAAGCATTGGTAAATTTAGTGTTTTCAATGCTGCGTTTCACATAATTTCTGGAGAATGTTCTGAAGAAGAAGACAATCAGCAGAATCGTAGTGATCAGCGATAAAACAGAATTGTGGATGAACAGATTAATCACATCCAGGCCCAGAATCGTATAAAGCAGATAATTGTTCAGAAGATCCATTCCGTATCTTCCGCGCATGAAATTCTGCATTTTCAATCTCATTCTGTAAAGAAAGTTTGACATAAAAACCTCATTTCTGCATAACTGTTATGCAAACTAATCATACAAGGTTCTTGCATTTAGTCAAAAGACAAATACCGTCAATTGTTCTTGCCGAATTTGTTGAGGATACTTCTTACCCTCTTTACGGAGAGACCTGTAATCTCAGAAATTTCATAAGCAGTTTTCATTTCAGCAAATGCCATCCATACTACAGGTGTTTCTGCGTCCGCTTTCTGTCCGAATATTTCATTTTCAATTTCACTGATTTTCTTCTCACAGCTTTCCAGCTTTTTTTCAATATCCGAGCAGTCATCAATCCAACTGATAATATTGATATGTTCGTTATTTTCAAATTTTTCAAGGTCATACCGGACTGCATGTGCTGATTCAAGTTTATTTCTCGTCATTGCAAGCTGGCCATCAAGAAATATCTTTTCTTTCTGAAGTGAACGGTAATGCTGGCAATATGTATACAGAAAGTTTTTTTCACAACCTTCAAAGCGCATTATATACCTCAGCTGCAAGATCAAGCCAGGTACTGCATCTTCTTTGCAAAGTGCGAAGAGAGTAACCATATGCTCGTGCGATATCTTCCTGGCGGCAATGATTAACATAAATATCTTTCATCATAAATTCAGCTTCAGTACCATATGTGTCTTTTATGCTGGATAAGATGTTTTCAACTGCTGCCGTATTATTACGTAAAAGCATCATCCTCGTATGATACAAGTGCTTAACTTCGTGATTTTCTCTTTCCATTCTTCCAAGTAAAGATTTTTGCGCATTATAAACCGACATCAGATCTTTACACCTGACTCTGGCTTCTGCACATCGTTCTGATGTTTTCAATGATTTCATAATTTTCCTCCACTAAACCATTTACCGCTGATGATGAGTATTCCACGCAAAATCCGAACAAAAAAAGATGGCAGCTGTTGACAACTGTCATCTTTTCAAATATCTGAGTATCAGTATTCAGTCAATTGTTTTGCCTGTGAGAAGATTATATGCTTCCTTGTACTTATCGATTGTCTTATCGATGATTTCCTGAGGAAGATTGTAATCACTGTCAGGGTTTGCCTTCAACCAGTCACGTACAAACTGCTTGTCGAAGGAAGGCTGACCATGTCCGGGTTCATATCCTTCTACCGGCCAGAAACGGCTTGAATCAGGTGTCAGCATTTCATCGGCGAGAATAACATCACCATTTTCATCAATACCGAATTCAAGCTTTGTATCAGCAATGATGATACCGCGGCTCTTTGCATACTCTGCGCACTTCTTATATACAGCAATTGTGTAATCACGGATCTTTTCTGCATACTCACGGCCATGTCCGGGGTAATACTTTTCCAGATGATCAACTGACTCTTCGAAGCTGATATTCATATCGTGTTCGCCGATTTCAGCTTTTGTGCTCGGAGTATAAATCGGTTCGGGCAGCTGCTGGCATTCCTGAAGACCTTCGGGAAGTTTGATACCGCAGACAGTGCCGTCTTTTTTATAACTTGCCCAGCCGCTTCCTGTAATATAACCGCGAACGATACATTCAACAGGAATCATATTAAGCTTACGGCAAAGCATGGAATTGCCTTCAAATTCCGGCTTACGGAAATATTCAGGCATATCATTTGTATCAGTGCTGATCATGTGGTTAGGCATAATATCCTTTGTATAATCAAACCAGAATGCAGACATCTGAGTCAGAATTGTGCCCTTCTTTGTGACTTTGTTTTTAAGAATTACGTCAAATGCAGAAATACGATCTGTTGCGACCATAATCAGTGCATCGCCCGTATCATAAATTTCACGGACTTTGCCTTCTTTAATCGGTGCGTAGTCTTTCATCATTACCCTCCATGTTTAACAACAAGGCTAGTTTAGCACAACCGCCTTTAATATCAAGTCGAATCAACGGATCATTTATTAGTACAAAGAAGCAGAATTTTTATCTTTTTTCATTTCCGTAAGATTTTTTGCCTATGAATTCAAACCATTTTTTCAGCTTTGCTTCATAGCCGTTGTCACTCAGTTCATAAAAATGCATATCCTTGATTTCATCCGGCAGATACTGCTGATCAACATAGTGATGAGTAAACTCATGAGGATATTTATAGCCAATACCGCGTCCGAGTTTCTCTGCACTTTTGTAATGAGAATCCTGAAGATACGGAGGTTCATGCAGATTTCCGCTCTTCGCAACTTCTTCCATTGCTTTGCTGATCCCGTTGATTGCTGCATTCGATTTCGGAGCACATGCGACATATGAGGCAGCCTGAGCCAGAATAATCTGTCCTTCCGGCATGCCGATTCTTTCAACTGCAAGAGATGCAGCAACAGCAACTTCAAGCGCACGCGGATCCGCATTGCCAACGTCTTCCGAAGCACAGATCATAATTCGTCTTGCTATGAATTTAACATCCTCACCGGCAGTAAGCATACGCGCAAGATAATACAGCGCTGCATCAGGATCCGATCCTCTCATTGATTTGATAAAAGCAGAAATCGTATCATAATGATTATCACCGGTACGGTCATATCGAATTGCTTTTTTCTGAATACATTCTTCTGCCACTTCCAGCGAAATATGTATATATCCATCATCGGCACGGTCAGTAGTCAGAACAGCCAGTTCAAGTGCATTCAACGCAGCACGTGCATCACCGTCAGCTGCTTCCGCCAGAAACTGCACAGCTTCTTCATCCATTTGCACCATTTCTGCAGCAATACCTTTAACCGGATCTTCAAGAGCAGTATGAAGGAGTGAAACAAGGTTTTCGGTTGTCAGAGATTTCAATTCAAAAATTCTTGATCGTGAAATCAGCGCACCGTTCACTTCAAAATACGGATTCTCCGTCGTTGCTCCGATCAGAATAACAGTTCCGTCTTCCACATAAGGAAGCAGAAAATCCTGCTGTGCTTTATTAAAGCGATGAATTTCATCGATAAAAAGAATTGTCTTTCTGCCGCTGAGTCCGGCTGTCTGACGAGCGTGCTTAATAACGTTTTCGAGTTCTTTTTTACCCGCAATTGTAGCATTTACCTGTTCAAATTCTGCACTTGTAGAATTGGCTATAACACGTGCAAGCGTCGTTTTTCCGGTACCGGGAGGACCATAAAAAATAATTGAGCCAAGTTTATCTGCTTTAATGGCACGGTAAAGAAGTCTTCCGGGAGCAATAATGTGTTCCTGACCAACTACCTCTTCCAGTTTTCCCGGACGCATTCTTGCAGCTAACGGCTCATCTTTTTTTCTCTGTTCTTCTCCTGCAGCCTCAAATAAATCCATATCTCAACCTCACTGCGGTTATTATACCTCAAACTGCAGAATCACGCTTGATCATGCATGTCCTGACCTTTTGAAAATCAGCATTGCTGCTGTACCTGCCGTGCAAATCGCTGAACCGGCAAAAAGTATACGGTAAACTGCCGTTTCAATTTCATCAGAAGTATCCGGGATTGAGCCGCGGTCATTCGTCACGATTGCTTCTGTCAAGCAGTGAGCGGCAATTCTGCCGTTTCCGGCTGTAAATGTTGTACGATATCCTTCCGAATCCGCTTCTTCTTCACTGATGTAATACTCTGTTCCTGCCGGAATTCCTGTTATCACCACAGAATCTTCCGCTTTCAAAGAGAATCTGTCACCGGACCGGAAGATTCCTGTGTCTCCGCTGTTCTGCGTATACCCACATTCTCCTTCATAATCATCCAGTTCAACTGTAATATGAAAAGTTCTGTTTTTTTCACCGGTATCACCCGTAACTCTTTTTGTAATTTTAAGTTCTCCGCATGGAACTGCTTTAGGAAAAACAGATAATACACGCGAACCTTTCTCAGATATATCAGGATACTGAATCAGAAAAGGAGATGTTTCTGCATATCCTTCAGCGGGTACAGTTTCCTCAACCAGATAAATTCCATTTTCTATTTTATCTGTAAAAAGAATGCCGCTTTCATCAGTTTCAGCGGTAAAACTGAAGCCGCTTTGTACTGAACCTGATTCATATGCTTCATGCACAGCATCAATGTACTGTGTTCCCGAAATTTCTTCCGGGATGCTGCTGATGCCTGTAATCAGTGAGCTGCGTACATTCTCAGCTTTCCCGTTTTCCGTTCTCAGAGATATTTCTCCCACCTTGAAAAATGTGAATTCTGCATTCACCACCGGAATATCATCATCTTTATAAACAAGCAATAATCCGTCATCACCTCTGTCTGCTTCTGCAGAAACAGTACCGTTGCAGACAGCACATAACGCAAATACTGTCAAAATATTCAGACAGTTCAACTTAATCCTTCCTCCCTTCTTCTGAAAATCAAAGTCATAACAGGCACTGCCAGCGGCACAGAAATACAAAGAAGCATTTTTACTAACGGAAACAATGCAGGCATGCGCACTGTAATACTTCCTTCTTCAATTGTTTCATTTCCCGTTCTGATTCCGCGTACCAGCAGTCTGTGATCATTAACTCCATATGGAGTACATGTATATAAAGTTACAAATTCAAAACCATCTTCAACCTGCAGATATGTATCTTCCTCTTCAGGAAAAACTACAAGTATTCTGTCTATTGTATAGATATGTTTTTCGTTTAAAACGGTGATTGAAAATGTGTCTCCTTCTTCAAGTTTTACGAGATCAGTAAACAATTTTGCGTTTACGAGCCCTGTATGTGCTGCAATAACACAGTGTGTTGAAGTTCCGCCTGAAGGCAGTGAAGTACCGTACATGTGACCAGCTTCATATTTCAGCTGTTCCTCATCTGTACCATGAACGACCGGAAGGCTGACATTGATTTCCGGTATTGTCAGCAAAGCCATAGTATTATCCGCATCACCGCCGCAGAGCACATCCTGATATTCTTTATCAGCCGGATCAGCCGGAAGATAGCTGAATGCAGATGACTGCTGCTGTACCCTTATTTTTTCGTTATATGCGTCTGCTGTTCTTCTGGCTTCTTCAATCTCTTTTGCATCTGCTGTTCTGAAGTTTTCACTGTAGCTGCTGATCAGAATGCTTTGTTTCATTTCTGCATATGCATCAAGGAATGACGGCATAACCATCATAAAAAGTCCTGCAGTCAGAAGCAGAATAATGAACATGTCTGTAACTGCCTTTTTCATAACGAATGAACAGAAAGGAAGAGGAATTGTTCTCCTCTTCCTTCAGATTTTTCAGGCGGTTTTCTTTCTGCTTGCAAGCAGAACGGCTGCCGCTGCAGCCATCATACCGCCGCAAAGATAAATCATCTTTGTTCCGCTGCCGCCGGTATGAAGTACGATTGATTCGTTATTGGAAACTGAAACAAAAGCAGTGCCGGCTTCGAAAACAGCATCAACAGGATCGGAAACCGGGTTGCCCTGCAGATCTGCAGCAGCAAGTTTTGCAGAGGCAAGTGTTCCGTCAGCGGGATCAGAACCATTTAACTGAACTGTGAATCTGGAACTGAGCAGATCATGTCCGTTTTCCGTTTTTGTTTCTTCAAACAGATATGTGCCTTCGTCAAGTCCGCGGATAATCAGTGTACCACCGGAAGCGGGACTGATTTCTCTGACAGCTGAAGCTGTATCGTCATCAGCATCTGCGACATGATATGTCCCGGCCTCATCCATCACAAAGGACATATATGCAGTTCCTTTTCTGATTGTAAATGATACATTTGAAGCATCATTTACGCCTGTCTTCGTCAGATTGATACGGTATGCGTAAACTGCAGGTTTATTTCCTGAAACAGAAGATTCGACGGTACTGAGATTTTTCCAGGTCAGAGACGGTGTATTTTCAGATGGTTCACCATTTCCGTCAGGCGCATCTTCGTTCAGCGTTACTTTGAAATCAACCATTACCTGTGCATTGGAAGAAAGTGCATTAAGACGTGCAAGGCCGGCAGAAAGGAATGTGATTGTAAATGCATTCTGTTCTTCATCAAGAGAGAATGTGTAATCAGTATCCTTTGCCAGTACTGCGAAGGAATCAAATGCACTTAAGGCTGCAGGAGAAGACTGCTCGCTTCCGAGTCTGACGGAAAGCAGTTCACTGAAAGAAATACCTGCATCCATCGTATCCGTAATAACGTACTTTTCATAAGCGTTGGACGCACCGGATACCGCAGGTGCGCTGGCAGTAATGATTTCTTCAAATTCAACGCCGAATTCCATATCTTCGCTTTGTTCCAGAGTATTGTGATCAGCAGGACTTACAATGTACTTCGGAATGGAAACAGTCTGGTTTTTCGGATAAACCGTCACATCATAAATCCAGTATGTATTTGCTGCAGCATTTGTCTCGTCATCAACATACGCTGTCTGCGATGTCATCGGAAGAGCCGTCAGGAACGGTGATGAAGGCTTGTAAACAACTTCTGAGGCAAGTGCGCCTGACTGTGAACTGTAGGCAGAATAATCTGTCTCAGCAATAAGATAAAGGCCCTGGTCAGCTGCGTCGATATCTGCATATGTCATGCCGTCTTCATCCGTTGCAGTGAGTGCAAAGCCGTTTTCTTCAACATACGCATTTACTTTTACTTCTCCGGGTATTGTTCCTGTCACGCTGTTCATAGCCTCCAGAGCAGACGCAAGAGCTGCAGGACGGTAGTATTCCTCCGTGCCGATCGTCACTGACTCCGGTTCAATACCATTTTCACTGAGCAGATCTGCAAATCCTGTATCCAGATCGGTAAAGAAGGTTTCAATCTTTCCGTCATATGCCGCCGTTGCATAGGAGGCAATCTTTTTTGTGCTGAAGACAATTCCTTTCATCCCTTCTTCGGTAACAGAAGAATCGTAAAATCCGGTACCTTCTCTGACTGTGCTTGATGTTGTTTTCAGCTTGTAAATCGTCAAACTGCAGTCAGCGAGCGGATCAATGACGCTTTGAATTTCGTCAGTTGCTGCAAAAGCAGGAATGAATGCAGCGGCTGTCATGCCTGCTGCAATGAGTGAAGTTAAAAACTTTTTGTATTTCATTTTTCGTGGATGAGCCGGCAATCCACGCTCCTTTCTTTCTTAAGCGTCTGCCGGAAACGCAAGTGCTCCCTTTGAACCATCATTCCGGAACACAAAAAAGACCGCGTATTCTCATACATCGGTCTTTTATAATCAGCTTGATTCGCCGCTTCACTCACCGGCTCATCTGCACCATAAATATATAACATTCAAAACAGCATGTAAACAGTACCGGACCGCCAGTCCCGCCAATCGTATCAGTTCTCATTTCAATGTATATTCATCCATCGCTGCTTTCATTTTTTCTGCTGCAGCTTTGGCATTTGCTTCATCGATTTCATCCTGCGGAAGAATATTGCGAACCTGGTTCAGCGTTTCGCTGAATACATTGAGGATATGCAGAAGATCTGCAGACAATTTCCGCAGTGCCTGATAATTGCCGGAATCCTGCATTTTCAGATAATCAGCGATAATATTTTTAAGATACGGAAGATAACGGTCATAAACTTTGATCAGTTCTTTTTCCCCGCTCTCAAAAAGATATTCCGTATCACGCAGTTCCTGCAGTGAACGGTTCAGTGAAAGAATACCGGCGCAGACTTCCTGATCGTATGCTTTCCCGGCTGAATCAAGAAAATACGATATATACTCACCTGCCTGTTTTAAATGTCTGTTCTTTACTTCTTCACTGTATTCCATAGCTTTACCTCGATAAGATTATACAAAAAAAGAGATGAATGAATCATCTCTTCTTTATGGTGCGGATAACAGGACTTGAACCTGCACGGCTCTCACCACTAGAACCTGAAACTAGCGCGTCTGCCAATTCCGCCATATCCGCATTTGCATGTACTATTATACACGTATAAAGGTTCAATGCAAGTGCTTTTTTGGCTGCCGGCGATATCCGCCAAAAGAAGAACAGCGGGCTGTATGCCAGTCCGCTGTTTTCGTCAATCTACAATTTCTCCGTTCGATTCAATCACCTTTTTATACCAGTAGAAAGAATCCTTTCTGTAGCGCTTCAATGTGCCGGATCCGTCGTTGTTTTTATCAACGTAGATAAAACCGTATCTCTTTTTCATCTCACCTGTTGAAGCGCTGACGAGATCTATGCATCCCCATGAAGTATAACCGATCAGATCAACACCATCAGCGATTGCATCAGCCATTGAATTCACACTTGCACGTGTGTAATCAATACGGTACGGATCGTGACAGGTGCCGTCCTCCTCCAGAATATCGTTATAGCCAATGCCGTTTTCGACAACCATCATCGGAATGCCGTAACGCTCATAATATTCATTCAAGGCATACTTCAGAGTTTCGCCATCCAGAGACCAGCCCCAGTCTGTATATTCAATATATGGATTTTTAGGACCCATATTAAGATTGCCGCCTGCAGTTTCTTTTACTTCATGCGTTGTAACACAGCTTGAACCGTAACACGAGAAAGTCAGAATATCAACCTTGCCTTCTTTCATGATCCTGCGGTCTTCATCTGTAATATCAAGTTCAATACCGTACTTTTTCCAGATGCGTCCGGCAAAATAAGGATATTCCCCGCGGATCATGGCGTCAGCAGTATAGTAGTAAACCTCCTGGTCATATTCCTGACGAGCCCGGCAGTCTTTCGGATCGCAGGTCAGCGGATATGTGGCAGGACCTCCGCCGATCATACAGCCGACTACATAATCAGGATCAATTTCATGCGCTCTGATGACTGCTTTCGCAGAAGCAACAAATTCATAATGAAGTGCCTGATAGTCACTCTTGATCAGTGCCTTCGGATACTGCGGGAAAAGCATGGGAATCATGATCATGGAATTGATCTCATTAAATGTCAGCCAGTATTTCACCTCCCCTTTGAATTCGCGGAAAAGTGTATCTGTATATTTATCGTAGCATTCAATCAGGAATCTGTTCTTCCATCCGCCGTAATTTTCATCCAGGTAAAGAGGAAGATCATAGTGATAGATCGTAACAAGCGGTTCAATACCGTACTTATGGAGTTCGGCAAAAACTCTGTGATAAAAATCCAGTCCTGCCTGATTCGGAGTTTCCTCAATGCCTTTCGGATAGATGCGCGTCCAGGCAATCGACAAGCGGAAGATCTTGAATCCCATTTCCGCAAACAAAGCAATATCCTCTTTATAACGATGATAAAAGTCAATTGCTTCATGATACGGATAGTTATAGCCATCGATCACTGCATGATGTGCACCTTCAGGAAGCTTTGCAAAAAAGCCGCCTTTGATCGCACCGGGATTGCCATCTTTGTCAATGTAAGTTGTATAACGCGGTTCCGTTACCGTTCCGGCTGTCTGCACATCAGAGCTGGCAAGCCCTTTGCCGCCTTCATAAAAACCGCCTTCTGCCTGATTAGCCGCAATTGCGCCGCCCCACAGGAAGTTTTCGGGAAACCTTCCCATCTTATTTCATCTCCTTGAATCTGATGATTTCAGAAGCACCGATCATATCAACAAGAATCAGTTCATTCTCTTCAACATGGCCGACCAGGTTTCTCTGTCCGTCATTCTTCATAGGCTTCAGACAGATCTGAACTTCTCCCATATAATGCCTGCAGTTGTTATTTACAACCATGACATCGCCTTTCTGGAAATAAGGCTTTCCGGGATCAACATAAGGAATATCAAATTTATCGTTGCCGAAACGAGTCATACGGGAGCGGATATAGTAATTGAATCCGTCCCCAAGATCCATATGAGCCGGATACTCGAAGACAAGTTTTCTTTCAATATCCGAAACTGTATCCTCTGTAACAATATCAAGAATATGACGCTTTTCACCTATCGGGCACTTGTAGATTCCGCCGAGCATAACAAACTTTTCATGATCTTCTTTATAGAAATCAATTGTCTCCTTCAATGCCTTCAGCTCATCTTCAGAAGCAAATGCATTTGAAATTGTAATATAGTCAATTGTTCCGAGCATGATCATAATACGGGCTTGTGCATCTATCGGAAGATTACGCATATCCTCGACTGTTACAAGACCATCCCATACAGGCCAGGGTCCGTGAGCACCTTTTACCTGTGATGTAACAAAGGCTTCAATTTTAATATTTTTTTCAACAAACGGTGCATTCAGCTTGTTGAACTGTTCAAAAGAAATACCGGAATATCTCTGAGGGTAGAAATTATGGCATACCGTAATCTTTTCCGTTCCGCATGCGGCGATCAGATCATCCATCTTGCCCTGCATCGCTGTCGATGAAACAATCTGGATTCCGTAAGGATTGTTAGTCAATGTAATATCACGCTCATCTGCGAACGGTGCATCCATACGAAGACCATCCATGCCGATGCGTGCAAACGGTTCAAGATTGCTTTCGGAAGCGCCGAGACGTGCAAACAACTGCGGATTTGCATCTGCGATAACAATCATGCCGTTTTCATGAGCGATATCGCAGAGATCCTTGAAGAATGCCAGTACTTCTTCAGCAGTACCGGGCACGCTGAACATAGATGTAAAAATACGTGTGAATCCGTATTTTGCAGCTGTGCGGATATATTTAACTACATCCTCTCTTGCTTCCTGTTCAGGATAAAGGGAAATACCAAGTTTAATGTCTTTCATCAGTCAATGTCCTCTCCGTTGCTTTCTATACATTTTTTATACCAGTAGAAAGAATCCTTTCTGTACCTTTTCAAAGTACCTGATCCGTCATTGTTCTTATCTACGTAAATAAACCCGTAACGTTTTTTCATTTCGCCGGTAGAACCTGAAATCAGATCAATACATCCCCAGGATGTATAACCGATCAGGTTTACTCCGTCTTCCAGCGCTGCTGCCATTGCCTTAACATGTGCACGATGATATTCAATGCGGTAAGGATCATGCACAGTTCCGTCTTCGTTCAGCGTATCCGACGCTCCAAGTCCGTTTTCTACAATCATGATCGGTTTCCCGTATCTTCCGTAATATTCATTCAAAGAATAACGGCAGGCATCCGCGTCTATTGTCCAGCCCCATTCCGATTCCTTGAGATACGGATTCTTCGCTCCCATGTCGAGATTTCCGCCGACACGTTCCGCTCCTTCATGCGTGGTACGGCAGGCAGAACCATAGAAGGAATACGTGATCATATCCACAGTTCCTTCTTTGAGATCTTTTGTGTCTTCTTCTGTAATATTAACAGTAATTCCGAGCGTATCCCATATACGTTTTGCAAAATAAGGATATTCCCCTCTCACCATGACATCCGATGTATAGAAATTATTTTTCTGCAGACTTTCCATATTGCACAGAACATCTGCAGGATCACAGGTAAGAGGATAGGAACTCGGTCCGCCGGCAAGCATGCAGCCGACCATGCATCCGGGATCGTTGCGATGTGCTGCTTTTACAGCACGTGCGGAAGCAACCATCATATGATGAAGCTGCTGATAATCCCTCTGTGTCATCGCTGCAGGATAGCCCTTGAACAATGAAGAAATCATAATAACAGTATTGATCTCGTTGATTGTCAGCCAGTACGTTACTTCATCTGCATATTCCTTTGTAATGAAGTCAGCGTATCTTTCGAACAGATCAATTACTTTATGGTTCTTCCACCCTCCGAATCTGTTTTCCAAAGACAGCGGAATATCATAATGATACATCGTTACCAGCGGTTCTATATGATACTTATGAAGCTCCGCAAATACATCATGATAGAACTGTACACCTTCTGCATTTGCCTCTTCATCGTCACCGTTCGGGAAAATACGTGCCCAGGCAATCGACATGCGGAACAGTTTAAATCCCATTTCAGCGAATAACGCAATATCCTCTTTATAACGGTGATAAAAATCAATTGCTTCATGATTCGGATAATAATATCCTTCCAGCACTGCCTGATGTGCGCCTTCAGGAAGAGGCATCATCTGTCTCAGTCTGCCCGGATTTCCGTCTTTGTCAATATAAGTTGTATAACGCGGTTCCGTCAGTGTTCCGGCTGTCTGACAGTCATTAGATGTCATTCCTTTGCCGTCTTCGTTCCAGGCACCTTCACACTGATTCGCAGCAGTTGCACCTCCCCAGAGGAAGTTTTCCGGAAATTTTCCCATAACTATATGCTCCTTACAGATCTTCACCGTTTGATGCGATTACTTTCTTGTACCAGTAGAAAGAATCCTTGCGATAGCGCTTCATTTCTGCGTTCTTTGCTTTTTCGTCGTCTTCGTCACGATCGACGTAAATAAAGCCGTAACGCTTTGTAATGCCTTCTCTTGTGGATACCAGATCAACAGCAGACCACGGATTATATCCGAACATGTCTGCACCTTCATCAATTCCTTTACCCATCTGCTCGATCATGTTTTTCAGATGTTCAATACGATAATCGTCATGAACAGTGCCGTCTGCTTCCAGTGTATCCGGACGTCCGTAGCCGTTTTCCGTAATAATACAAGGCAGATGATAACGGTCCGTCAGTTTGCGTGCTGTAATACGGATACAGTAAGGATCATATGAAGCACCATCAACAGCGTTCACCGGGAAGAACGGATTGGCGACTGCCTTGCCTACGCCGGGTTTTTCCGTCAGTGCAGTAAGGTATGACATCTTTCTGTTATCCCCTCCCGCCAGTGCATTCCAGTCTTTTTCATACCAGTCAAGATGTTCTACTGTTTCATTTCCGTAGCAGTTGAAGCCAATGAAATCCGGCTTCGCATTCCGGAACAGCTCACGGTCTTTTTCTGTCACATCAAGAACAATATGATTCAGTCTGAAATACTCATTTACAGCAGCAGGATATTCTCCGAAAACAAGCGGATCAAGCCACATCCAGTTGCGAAGAGCTTCCATATTCATCGCTGCAATCGTATCGCGCGGATCACAGGAAGCAGGATATATTCCGACGATATTCGGCGCAGGACCGATCTTTGCATCAGGGCACATTTCATGACAAAGTGCCATTGCTTCAGCCATGGCTGCCATCTGCACATGACCGCCGTTATAAAGTCTGTTCATATCATTCGGCCTGCCTGTCATCATATCGATGGCGCCAAAGTAGATCATGACATTATATTCGTTGTTTGTAAGCCAGTACTTTACATCATCCTTGTAATTTTCAAACAGAATGCGGCAGTAATCAACATACGCCTCCTGCATCTTACGATTTGACCAGTCTCCGTACTTTTCAACAAGAGCACTTGGTGTATCGAAATGATAAATCGTAACAATCGGCTCAATTCCGTTCTTATGAAGTTCATGAAAAACATCTTTATAGAATGCAATTCCTTCCGGATTGATTCTTCCTTCTCCTTCAGGCAGAATACGTGCCCAGGCAATGGACATGCGGAACATCGTAAAGCCCATTTCAGCCATCAGTGCAATATCTTCTTTGTAGTGATGATAGAAGTCAGAGGCATAGCGGAATGAACATGTACCCGGATTGATCCGTTTATGATCATCATCCCAGGTAGTAGGACCTTTGCCGCCTTCGTTGTAACCACCTTCAATCTGTGCTGAAGAGGAACTGGCACCCCAGAAAAAGCCTTTCGGAAATGACATGATAATTTCTCCTTTTCACAAACAGGCAGAGATCATTCCCTGCCTGTTTTTCTTAAATGATTAAATGATAGATACTAAGGGATTATGCTTCTTCAGCTGCCTCTTCCTCTGCTTCCTGTTTAACCATCTGTGCTTCATAGACCTTGAAGAAAGGATAGTACATCAGATAAATCAGCGGGAACATGACAACTGCGAAGATAACATTTCTGATATCCAGTGTTGAAACGAATGTACCTATAAATACCGGCAGTGTTGTCATTATCAATACCTGCGGCAGTGCGATCAGACCTGTCTTGAAAGCAATCATGTAAAGAATACCGACGATTACAGGGTTTAACAGGAACGGAATCATCATTGTAGCGTTATACATCAGCGGGAAACCGAATACGACAGGTTCGTTGATATTGCAGATATTAGGAACAAGTGCAGCTTTGCATACTGCCTTGATGGTCTTTGACTTTGACTTGAGGCCCATCAGAACCAGAGGCAGTGTATTTCCTGTACCGCCTGCTACGGAAATTGCGCTCATCCATACAAAGATCGGGGAATACTGAAGGGGCTGGCCTGCCAGAGCAAGCTGAGCATTTGCACCATATGCAGCATAAAGAGGTGTCAGCATAGCAATGAACATAACAGATGTTCCGTGAATACCGAAGAACCAGAATAACTGACCGAACAGGATAACAAGGAAAATACCAACATCATTGCAGAGCAGTCCGAACGGAATGGACAGCAGGTAAGTGATCATTGTTGCCAGTGTTGTACCTGTAAATGTTGATACGAACCATGCAGGTGTATACCAGATAACGATGCAGAATAATGTAGGAATCATTGACTGGAAAGAAGCACCGATGCCTTCCGGAACAGAATCAGGAAGCTTGATTGTCCAGTTCTTATCCTGAACAAACTTCATGATTCGAACACATGTCAGACCGATTGCCATTGCACAGAAGATCGAGCCGGAACCCATATTGGATGTGTTGATTGCTGTAATCGTTGAACCGTCTTCCAGTGTAGCTGTCTGCAGAGGGCAGCATACCAGGAAGAAAATAACGATTGAAGTAATACCGCACATAATGCCGTTCATACCCTTCTTGCGTCCGTATGCATTAGCAAGATTGAAAGACATGAAGAAGGCAAGAATACCCATTGTATACTGATAAGGTGTATAGAAGAAATTATACAGGGAAGAATCTGTTGTCCATCCCAGCAGCGATGTTCCCGCAATCGTAATGATCTGGAATACTGCGCCGCACATAATCAGACCCATTGTACCGCCCATACCTCCGGAAATTGCGGAGAACAGATCGGATCCGGATAACTTCATTGAAATCTCTTCCAGCTTTGCCATAAAAGCAGAGTCGGCAATTCTCTGAACCAGACTTGTTTTGCTTTCACTCATAATAAATTACTCTCCTTAATTATAGATAAACTGATCAGCCCAGCAGTTTTCTGCACTGCTTGACAATCTTTTCGGCATTTGCAAGCGCATAGTCCTGCGGTGCCATCAATGCACAGGGAATTCCTGCGGCTTTTGCTGTCTTTTCAAGATCCTTTGCACGGTTTCTGACCTGCGGTGCATAAAGCAGAATTTCATATCCGTCATTAATGATCTCCTCGACTTCTCCTGTACCGACAGCTTTACATGTAATTTCTTCACCGATCTTCTCACCGTACTGTCTCATCTTTTTTTCGACAATACTGGAAGAAAAACCTCCGGCACAGCAAATTAATACTTTCATTCTTTTTCCCCTTTCAATTGTTTTACTTCCTGTTCGAGTGCGTATACCCTTTCATACAAGCTAAGCAATTCGCGGATCAGATCCTGAGCAAGCTCGGAAGTCATCAGATGATCCTGAGCATGTACCATCAGTATATCAACAGGAACCTTTTCGCCATTTGCCTGTTCCACAAGAAGATCCATCTGCATCTTATGAGCAGGAAGTGTCGCTTTAGAAGCTTCCTTGATCAGTTTCTGTGCTTCTTCAAACCGTCCTTCTGATGCTTCATTCAAAGCATCAAATGCAGAACCCTTGGCATCACCGGCACCCGCAATCAGCTGCATTGCAATCATTTCGGTATCTACCATAACTGCCTCCTTTCTATATGCGCTCTTTTGTAATTATTTTAAGCAGAAAAGAGTAAAGTGCAAACGCTTACATTTTTTTGTTTTATTCTGTGAATTAAACACATTTTCATTTTTTTAAACACATTATGCATAACCGTATCATCGCAGGATATCAATAATCGTCGCTATTTCATCATCACCGAAACGAATATCCATTTCTTCTTCCAGGGGTCTCAGAATATCCTGAAGGTCATTGTACATTTTCTTATGATGTGATATGACATTGTCCTTGCGGACATTTACGGGAAGCTGTTCTCCGCTTGCGATTCTGTCAAGAGCACAGGCAAGATGCATAAACAGACCCACTTCCTCTCCGGAATCGATATAGCGGATTTTCTTTTTCATTTCTCTGATTGTTTTATGAATCAGATTTCTGACTGAATGAATCGGTACAAACTGCAGCTGCTCCTCCAGATAATCATACAGTTCCTTATAATCAAAATCAGAAATTCCGGATGTTGTTTCCAGTGACAGCAGCATTTCCAGCTTGTCCGCCGGCGTATCAAACAGCCGGGCAACTGAAATATACGGAACGCCGTGAATATGCGGATCATAAGTTCCTACGATACATAAAAGTTCATTGTTTCTGCTGTAATAATTCAGTTTTTCAATCAATGTGCTTCGGTCATCAACAGCCATGGCATAAACTTCAACATCATTCATATCCAGATTTCTTTCCAGATACTGTTTCATCTGTACAGCAGATCCGCTGCCGCTCATGCACAGCGTGACAATCACCTTTTTGGTCGAAGAGCTCTGCCGCATATACAGTTCTTTTAACGACGAAAATGAGCCGAAACCACTGCTGATCAGTTCATCATAAACTTCATCAAGTTTTCCGTTCATTCCGAATTTCAGCACAGCATCGAGAGCGAGCAGTGTCACCGGCAGTTCAATCATGCGCATCCGGATCCCTGTTTCCGAAGAAATCATCTCCATGATTTTCTTCAGAGATCCCATGTCATAGAAGACAAGAATCCCGCCGGTACCGGCAATATCAAGACACAGCTGTTTTATATTTTCATAAGAAACTTCCGGTTTTTCCTCAAGAAGAAGATCATATGCATAGGTAATTCTGTTCGGATAGAAGGCGTGAATTGTCTCCTGCAGTGCGGAAGCAACTTTGCCATGCATTACAATCAGGACTGCAGAATCCGTTTTGTTTCTTTCTTCCAGATCATATCCCGAAAGATAAAGCGCAATCAGCACGCAGTCATCGCCCGAAAAAGATGCGTTTAATTTCTGTGACAGATCGATCAGGAACGCAGACGCAAATGTATATTCATCTGCACAATTCGCTATGACTTCGCTAATTTTCTGTTCTGAAAATCTGGATTTTTTTACGTGATCAGAAAGAGAAGACGACAACTGGAAACACAGTGCATGAAATACTGAAGAAGAATAAACTCTGTTAAAGCGGGCAGAAGCCTGTTTCAGAAACATGTCTACCGCCTCCACAATCAGGGGATCAATTATTTTTTCGATTGCAGTACGGTCGTATTTTTCTTCTTCTACCTCCGCATTAAAAGATTTCATATCTGACTCGATGTCGGCACTGACAATCATTCTGATTTCTTCTTCCGATATACTTCTTATTTTCAATTCCCGGACCTTCTCGTCAATGCTTTCATAAATCGAAGTTCTGCTGCTTTTCTTCGCATCCTGTTCCTTTCTTCCTTCCCTCGGATTAAAGGTATATGTATAATTTGCCGGAATCAGTTTTTCAATCCGGTCTCTGTTTTCTTTATAGAAAAGAAATCCTTTGCGTACATACGGATGACAGTCACTCATATACACATGCAGCTGCTTTGAATGATTTCCGATTTCTCTCACAAATGCATTCGCACATCCCGATCTGATATCATCTTTCAGCTGTGAAACATTTCCCGGACACCGATACATCAGAAAACATCTGAGGAGTTCCGAATTAATCACAATTTCACGATTCACCTTTTCAGATTCTTTACGGAAAAAATATTCAACTAATTCAAGCCTTTCTTCAAACGGCCGTTTATTCAGCGAAGGAAGATCAATTCTGAACGCAAATTCCGAGTTGAAAGAACTGTCTTTCATACCCGGTGAAGTTTCTTTTGAACAAACTATTATATATTTCAGCTTTTCATCACCGGAAGAAGCTACTTTCGCAAAATCGCGCCGCCTCTGCTCATCTATCGCTTCAAGATGTTCAATATAAATAACACCTTCTTCCGCATCTGCAGGAATCTCTTTTTTAAAAGCTTCAACAATACTGTCTTCTGTAGGATACAATTCCATATTCAGTATTATGAATTGAGCGTTTTCCTTAAGTACATGGCGTTCAACAGCATAATTATAAATTGATTTTGCCAGAAGATACTGACCGCAGCCCGGTTCTCCGCTGATCAAAGCCAGTGTCTTTTCCGGATACAGAACAAATGCCTTCGCAAGACGGACTGCATTCTTCAAAGATCCGTTAATACCAATCAGTTTTCCGAAGGCATCATCAGGATTATGAACATCACCTTTGCGAAGGCCGTACTTTACCGGCTTTCCGGAAGTTTTAAAGAGATCGTTGCTCTTTACAAGCTGATTCAATGCAGTCGATACATTCGCTCTGCTGATGCCGAAAACATCTGAAATCATCTGAGTTTCAAACAGTCTCTCTTCAGCGTCAGGTGTATTGTCCCTGATATACTCAAGAATCCGGTCTTTATTCTTTTTCATAAATATGTGCTTCTTTCTTACCTATATTTTAAACACAATCTGTATTTTTTAAACACATACTTTTTTATTCTTATTTTCGTAAAGCAGAGTTAGAATGAATTAAGAGGATCAGAAACTATGAAACATAAAATTACCCTGCGCTGCGATATGGACGGGCTGTACAAAGCTTTAACTTCACCGTTAATCGAAAGTTATGAAGAAGTGAAAAAGAAAACACCGTCCGAAGATGAGCTGAAGCACGGGCTGACATTCCAGACACGTGTAACAACAGATACAAAAAACAAACGGTATGCAACTGTGAAAGTTCTGAAATACGACCGTCCGCACCAGTTCAAAACAGAGTACAGAAGTGATACCTATCACAAGATTACAACGTTTGTTCTTGAAGATGCGGGAAATGAACATACGTCATTAACTTATGAACTGATTGAAGAAAAAATCAGAAACGGTACCGTTGTTCAGACCAGAGGAAATGAAAATCCTGACAAGACCGGTTCTGTTCCGCTTCTTGAAAGAAGAAAGTACCTCAGACTGGCTGAAGCAATCCGGAAAAATAAAATCTGAAATAAAAAATGCAGGGCACTTCTTATATACTCTGCATTTTCTGTTTCTGATTGTCCAGTAATAAACGTGCGTAACGATCACGTTCTTCATCCCATCCCCTGAAAGGGTTGGTCTGAATCATATGACCGGCAAGGTGCGGCATAGAACCGTCATCAAATACAATGTAACCTGCACAGTCGGGATGGTCCGTAATATATTGAAGGATGTCTTTTTCTCTATGCTGAAAGACTTCAGTCTGGGTCGTTCCGACAATATGGACGTGAGATTCCAGCCCGGCTGTCTCAAGATACTTTCTGCAGTAATCAACTCCCGAAAAACGCCAGGATGAAGACAGAATCACTTCAATCGGATAATCTTTGCAGATGCTGTTAAGTCTTCCGACACATTTTCTGTCCGCAAAGTCAAAAGTCTCCCTGCTGATCATTTCTTCAAACTCAGGAGATCCGGGTTCATAGAAAACATTGATCACACCATCAAAATCGAGGAACAGATAAAATGGTTTATCATTTCCGCGGCTGCAGGTGATGATTTTTTCGCACTCTTCAAAGGATGCGGTAATTTCTTTTGTAAAGTCAGGATTTTCGTTTTTCATAAATATTCACTTCAGAGATTCCGGACTTATTTCAGCGTAATCAGTCCGACAAGCTTTCTCTTTTCGTATTCCATTTCGCGTTCAGTCGGAAGTTTGCTGATATACTCCGATGCAAAACGGTTGGCGTTCATAAGACTGTTTCGTACATCAACACCTGCTCTTGAGCAGATCACGAACATTGAAAGGTGAAGATCAGGATCTGCCGGTTTTTGTTCCGGAGCAAGAAAATCTTCTTCACCATCATAATAATAGCACCCCTCGCCTTTTGAAAGAATCATTACCGGTGACTTGCAGCGAGCGTACAAAGCTTTTGCTGTTTCCTTAAGATTCAGCTTTTTTTCTCCAAGAAGATAATACGCTTCCGTATCAGTAACATGAAGAACAGGGTGCAAAGCTTCAACTGCTTCCAGAAGAACATCATCAAGAACACCTGCAGCTTCACGCGGTGCAAAGTACAGCGGACAATCCAGTTCTTCCGCAGTTGCGATCACATCTTCCGGTGTATCGCCGGAAAGCATATCACCGAACAATACAGTGCATTCTGTATCATCAGGATCAATTTCCTGAATATAATCAATGGAGAACTCATATTCCGCACCCGGTACAAGGAAGAAACTTTCATTTCCTTTCCTGTCGATCAGATGATAAGTACATCCGGAAGTTTCGCTGCTTCGGCAGTTCAGTTTTATTCCGGCTTTTTCTGCTTCATTGTCCACAAAATCAGCGTAAACACCGGTCCCGGCAGGAGCGATTAAAGTATACGGAATACCGAATTTTTCAAAAGTATTCGCTGCTTTCCAGCCGCTTCCTGAGACCGCTGTATCTGTACGGTCAGCAGTAAATTCCTCATTTCCTTTCGGAAGTGAGGCAACATGTGCAATAAGATCTGCATGAACAGACCCGATAATCAGAGTTTTCTTCATATACTGATTCCTCTTTATCTTATATAACTAAAAAATCCCAGCTAAGCTGAGATTTTCAAGGTGGTTCCAGCCGGAATTGAACCGGCGACACATGGATTTTCAGTCCATTGCTCTACCAACTGAGCTACAGAACCAATGGTTGCGAGGGAAGGATTTGAACCAACGACCTCCGGGTTATGGGCCCGACGAGCTACCAGGCTGCTCTACCTCGCGATAAGTTTTTTTCCTGGCATTCAGTTTTTGGAAAAAGGCGGAGGAACTGGGATTCGAACCCAGGCGCCGGTTTCCCGACCTACCGGTTTTCAAGACCGGACCCTTCAACCACTTGGGTATTCCTCCATAAGGTGGACCCTGAAGGGCTCGAACCTTCGACCAGTCGGTTATGGGCCGACAGCTCTGACCAACTGAGCTAAGAGTCCATATCTGCACTGATGCACTTAAGGAAAAATGGTAGCGAGGGTGAGACTCGAACTCACGACCGACCGGGTATGAACCGATTGCTCTAGCCAACTGAGCTACCTCGCCATATTCTTTTTTGTGATGGTCGGGATGGCAGGATTTGAACCTGTGACCCCTTGATCCCAAATCAAGTGCACTACCAAGCTGTGCTACATCCCGAATAATCGAAATGGCGCGCCGGACAGGAGTCGAACCCGTAACCTTTTGATTCGTAGTCAAATGCTCTATCCAGTTGAGCTACCGGCGCATACTCATCAAAATCAGTGCTTATGTATATTACCATAGACCATTCTGATTTGCAACAGGTTTTTTTCAACTTTTCAGTGAGCATCACTGTTTTCCTGCGGCTAGAGTATTAAACCATATTCCCGTGACTATTGCAACTGTTTTTTCAGATTTTCTGAAAAATTGAACAGTAGTACTGCATTCCCTTTTCAAGATCATGCCTGCAGATATCGTTATATAACGGCGTGAATGAAACATAACCGTTATTTACAGCTGTTGTATCAGCAGCCGGATCTTCCGCCTCTTTATGCGGATCGAACGCATTTTCCGCAAGGTCCAGCAGATATGTATCATTATGCTGTTTTTCTGCCTTAATCCTTCTGCGATAATCAAGGGTGCCTGCAAAATGTGTGATTCTGATACCTTTCAGCTGATCTAGTTCCAGATCAGGAACATTAATGCCCAGGATATAGGTATATCTATGCGGATCATTCATGAACAGTTCTGCAGCTTCCGCCGCAATCACTGCTGCCGTTTTAAAATTTACCCCATGATTTGCACAGAGTGATACCGCCATGGAAGGTACACCGTTAATCATCCCCTCGCTGGCCGCTCCGATCGTTCCTGAATAGATTGCATCAGAAGACATATTCGGACCGTGATTGATTCCCGAAATAACCAGGTCAGGTTCTATTCCAAGCAATCCATTTAAAGCATAGTATGTACAGTCTGCCGGTGTTGCTTCAATCGCCCAGGCTTCTTCAGCGAATGGTACATCACGCTTTACCGCTTTGTTTATCTGTCTGAAATAAGTAACCGAATGAGAATAGCAGCTCATCTGATGCATTGGTGCAGCTATATAGATCTCATGTTTTTCCGAAAGGCATTCAGCCAATGTAAGAATTCCTTCCGCTTCAATGCCGTCATCATTTACTAGAAGAATCTTCATATTCTCTCTCCGTTTCCATTTTATTGATTCATGACATACGCATGATACAATATCTGCGGAGAAAAACACATGAAAATTGTACTTACACCAGAGATTGAGGCATGGCTGAACACATGCCGTGACAATATACTTTATGATGAAAAAGCAGATTTCGTCGGCGCCCGGGTTACGAAAGCAGGAGAAAAGAAACTGCAGCGTGCTATGGCCGAAGCAGGATTTGCTGAATTTCAGGGTCCCGAATCCGAATGGCCTTCACTTTTTCTTTCGGCAGATGAATGGGAATCCTCACCGTATCACAGTACCGTAAGTCTCGACTGGATCAAAGACGCCGATTACTATTACGAAACAAGGAAAATACAAGGCCGAGAACTTTTCAATTCCGACTGTATTCAGAAAGATCCTGAGCGTTCACTCAATGACTGGATGAAACTTCGTGCCATGGACAGAAATTTTGAGTCTATCTATCTTTATCAGACAGCGAAAGATCTCGAAGAAGACCTCGACTGGATGATGGATGCCCCCAGTGAAGCAGTAACCAATGATATTCCGGCCTCAAAGGCACATGGCAATGTGCTCACGTTCGGACTCGGAATCGGCTACTTCGTATTTATGGCTATGCGTAATCCTGAAGTAAAATCAATTACAGTCGTAGAGAATTCACCGGAAGTAATCGCAATGTTCAGACGATTCCTTGAACCGCAGTTTCCCGGAAATGTTCCTCTTTATATCAACGAAGCCGATGCTTATGAAATGTTTACGGAAGAATTCCTGAGTGACTTTGATTACATCTATACAGATATCTGGCTTTCTTCAGAAGATGGTCTCGCAGCGATTGACAAGCTCCTCTCCCAGTATAATCCTCCTTTCGAAAAAGCTGACTTCTGGATCGAAGACTCCTGTTTTGAAATCATGTGGACATTAAGTGTTCTCTACTTCGAATCTCTTGCCTTCAATGAGCCGTATGATGTATCGGAAAGTGCTTTATACTACATGAAAAAAATTGAAGCATATTATGACGGAATAGATGAAACTGTCGATCAGGTGGATCGTCTGAAATTTCTTGCTTACGACACCCGGACCATACGTGAAATTCTGGCCGGTAAATAAAAGGCTGCAGTATCGTTAATATCAGGCGGTACTGCAGTCTTTTCCTTTAACAGTTTATTGTGTTCCAAATAAAAAAAGCCTTGCGGCTTTTCAAATCAGTGGGGACGATGGGACTTGAACCCACACGGTATTGCTACCAACGGATTTTAAGTCCGTTGCGTCTGCCGATTTCGCCACATCCCCGGCTATAAAAAAATGGAGGTTCCTGCCGGAGTCGAACCGGCGCTCACAGAGTTGCAGTCTGTTGCCTTACCACTTGGCTAAGGAACCATCCTTATTACACTATTCAGTGCTTTATTATTATATGCATATGTAAAACAAAATGCAACAAAAAAATCAGAAGTGTTATTTACACTTCTGATTTCATATGATTACTGTACTTTTACTTTTGTCCAGAGTTCGGAGAGCTGCTTCTTCAGTTCAGGGTTGTAATGGAATACTTCATCCTTTTCATAGCCTGTACGAGGTGTATAAGCAGAAATCTCATAATATGTTCCTTCTTCAGATGCAAGATATTCTTCTACAGCTGTATCAACAGATGTATATCCTACATAATCAGAGTTTTCCATCTGGACGTCTTCAGAAATAATGTAATTGATAAATGCATTTGCCAGACCAGTACATGTGCTGTTTGCAGGAATAACCATTGCATCTACCCACACATTTGTACCCTGATAAGGTTCAATCCATGCCATGTCTTCATTCTCGGAAAGAACATAAGCAGCATCACCGGAATACATTACAGCAATATCCTTGTTGCCGTTTACCATGCCGTCAATAACTTCATCCGTTACATAAGAAGGTTCCATTGTTGCATTCATTTCACGGAGCCATTCGTAAGCAGCGTTGATTTCATCAGTATTATCTGTATTCATGGAATATCCCAGAGCCTTGAATGCAATCATGAAGCCGTCACGCTGTGAATCGTAGAAATAGATTCTTCCTTTGTAATCTGTATCTTTCAGAATATCCCAGCCAAGAGATTCAATTTCTGCCGGATCAACATTGTTCTTATTATAAACAAGACCTACAGAACCCCAGAAATAAGGCATGGAGTAAGACAGATCTTCATCAAATACCTGCTGCATAGCAATTACTTCAGGATTAACGCTGTCATAGTTTGTCATTGCGTCCATATCGATTGTCTGCAGCATACCTTCCTGCATCAGCTGTTCAATCATATAGTCTGAAGGAACAAGAACGTCATATGAACTTCCGCCGAGAAGCTTTGTATAAAGCATTTCATTGGACTCAAACATATCATAGTTAACCTTTGCATTATACAAAGTTTCGAAATTGGAAATAACATCTTCCCCGATGTATTCTCCTGCATTGAAAACGTTGATGACACTGCATCCGAATTCCTCTTCAGCATCAACTTCATTTTCAACATCTGTTCCGCCGGAACATGCTGTAAGTGCAGCCATTGAAGCTGCAAGGGCAATCTTGAAACCCTTATCCATTAACTTGTTCATTCTTTTTCCTCCTCTTTTCACGAATGACCGGTACTACATTTACAACGACAAGAACGATCGTTACTACATATACAATCAGAGCACTCAGCGCATTAATCGTAGGATTTACACGCTTTACATTGGCATATACATAAATTGAAATATTCGATACACCGGGCCCCGTTGTAAACATGGAGATAACGAAGTCATCGAAAGACATGGAGAATGCAACGAGAGCACCCGCTACAATTCCGCCCTTGATCTGGGGAATGATAACCTTCCACATTGCCTGCCAGGGTGTACAGCCAAGGTCCATCGCAGCTTCAGCAAGGTTCGGATCCAGTCTTCTCAGACGCGGCATAACAGACAGAATGACATAAGGAATACAGAAAGCAATATGTGCCAGAAGCATTGTCATAAAGCCTGTTTCGATACGAAGTGATGTGAAGAACAGCATCAGTCCGATCGCAGTAACAATTTCCGGATTCAGCATCGGAAGATTGTTTACCTGAGTAATCAGTTCACGCATGACGCGATGGCTTTTAGACATGCCGATTGCCGTAATCGTTCCCACAATCGTCGAAATCAGAGTAGCCAGTACAGCACAGAGAACTGTATATCCGATCGCTTCCAGAATAGGTCTGCTGTTGAACATAGCCTCATACCATTTCAATGAGAATCCTGTAAATTTAGAAAGCGATTTGGATGAATTAAAACTGAAGAATACTACATAAACAATCGGCAGATAGAAGAAGGCCATAATGACCCACAGATAAATTCTGCCGAATAACCCGGTCTTCTTTTCTTCCATCAGTCAGATGCCTCCTTTGTTTCACGGTCAAGCTTGCGTGTAATGTACATGGAAATCAGAATAATGATTGCCATGATCAGAGAGATCGCAGAACCGAAATTCCAGTCACCTGTTGAAATGAAGTAATCTTCAATCAGGTTGCCGATCAGAATATACTGTCCTCCGCCCAGCAGTTTCGGAATAAAGAAACTGGATACAGCCGGCAGGAACACGAGCGTGATACCGCTGATCACTCCGGAAAGCGACAGCGGAAGTGTCACTCTCAGGAATGTCTGTCTGTTGTTTGCACCAAGGTCATGTGCAGCGATCAGCAGATTCGGATCAATCTTGCTTAAAGATGTATAGATCTGAAGAATCATAAACGGTATGAAGTTATATACCATGCCTACATAAACACAGATTTCTGCGCTGAATCCGAAATTGCTGAGAATACCTTTCCACGCATAAGTACGAACCAGCATGTTAATCCATGTAGGAAGTGTAACAAGAAGCACCATCATCGCCTGGGAATTCGGATTCAGGCGGGACAGAAAGTACGCAGCCGGATAGCCGATTGCAATACAGATCAGAGTTGTAATCAGTGCCATCTTCAGAGATCTCATCAGAACACCCGGGAAAATGGAATCCTGGAAGAAACGCATGAAATTGGCAAATGTAAACTGCAGAGTAAGAACAGAATTTCCCTGCACCGTGCATGCATAAAGTACGATCATGATCATCGGAACAACGATCATAACAGTCATCCATGCAACATACGGATAAACAAGTTTGCTGAAGGATTTCATATCAGTTCATCTTTCTCATAACATGGATGTCTTCTGCATCCCATTCAAGACCGACACGTTCACCTGCTTCAATCAGTTTTGTTGTTTCAAGCTTCAGTTCACGTCCCTGTGTGGAGAATGTGATCTTGTAATCACCTTCTGTGATATTTTCATCATCGAAATCATATTTCACATCCCAGATTTCAACCTTGGAGTTATCTTCTGTATTCCATGCATATGCATCTGCCCACTGGATCAGATCTGTATCCAGAGCAATAGATTCCTTGATATCATCAACTGTACATACAAAGTCGAATGCCTGAATACCTTCTTCATTTACAGCATCTTCAACAGTAACCGGCTTGACTACATTGATAATGATTGTCTTCTTTGTTCCTGCCTCTGTAGAGAACTCACATTCATATCTGCCAACTTCAGGCCTGATGTTGTATTTTACAGAAGAAATAGATACATCTTCTTCATCCGCATCATCTTTCCAGGCACGCGCGTTTGCACGGGCGATAATTTCACCTTCCGTCAGTGATTCAACATCGTCAAGGTCCATTGAGAAAGATACAGCAGAAAGACTTTCGTGAGCTTCTTCGTTATGGACATCGTGCTCGGACGTTACATGCATTGTAACTGTCTTGGAAGTACCGGAAGATGTTTCTACAACAACTTCATAATGGACGCCTTTGAAGAGAACACTCTTCACTTCACCGTTCAGAAGACCTTTGTTGCGCGGAACAATATCAATATCTTCAGGACGGATCATAATATCAACAGCTTCATTTTCACCAAAGCCGTAATCAGTGCATTCATAATCAGCGTCATCAAAGCTGACCAGGTTATCCTTCTTCATAACGCCGTCAATAATATTCGAGTCACCGATAAAGCGTGCGCAGTATTCATTTACAGGTGTATTGTATACTTCTGTCGGAGTACCGATCTGTTCAATAACACCGTCTTTCATGATGACAATCTTGTCTGACATTGTCAGTGCTTCTTCCTGATCATGTGTTACGAAGACGAAGGTAATACCTACTTCTCTCTGAATTTCTTTCAGTTCCAGCTGCATTTCCTTGCGGAGATTCTTGTCAAGAGCACTCAGCGACTCATCCAGAAGAAGAACTCTGGGTTCATTTACAAGCGCACGGGCAATTGCAACACGCTGCTGCTGTCCGCCTGACATCGCATTCACGTCTCTGTGTTCAAAACCTTCAAGACCTACCAGTTTGATCATACGCATAACTTTCTGCTGAATGATATCCTTCGGCTGTTTCTTGATGTTCAGACCGAAAGCAATATTGTCATACACATCCAGATGCGGGAATAGTGCATAATGCTGGAATACTGTATTAACATCTCTCTTATATGAAGGAACTTCGGCGATATTTTCACCGTCCATAATTACCTGTCCTTCCGTCGGATCGAGGAAGCCTGCGATAATACGAAGCAATGTTGTCTTGCCGCATCCGGATGGACCGAGAAGCGTGACAAATTCATTCTCATAGATATCCAGTGAGATACCCTTAAGAACAACCTGCTTGTCGAAAGTCTTGACGACATTTCTGATTTCAATAAGTTTCTTAGCCATTTTCTTACCCCTCAGATATTAGAATACAGGCGGTGTGCTGATCCACAGCACCTCCGCGATTTTGGCTGACCGGTTTTCGATCCAGTGCGTATGATCCCCGTTGATGTAGAAGGAATCACCCTTGCGTACAATATCACCTTTGCGGTTGACTTCTGATGCAAGTACAACACGTCCGTTCATGACATAGCCGAACTCTTCCCCTTCATGCGGCTCAATCTCTTTCGATCTGGCTCCCGGCTGAAGTCTGATAATAACTGGTTCCATGAGATTCTTCTGTGCGTTCGGAATCACCCATTCAACCACCTGATCATCACGTTCATCCACAAATGCATCGTCTGGTGTAAAGACAATCTTTTCATCCTTTTCTTCCGCAAAGAAGCCGGACATATTCGTCCCGAGCGCTTCGGCTATATCCTCAAGCGTCTGCAGTGAAGGAGATGTCAGATTTCTTTCAAGCTGGGAAAGAAATCCTTTTGTCAGTTCCGTACGTGATGCAAGTTCTTCAAGAGTCAGACCATTCTTGATGCGAAGCTGCTTTATTCTCTGTCCGATATCAATCATAGGTCCTCCGAGTTTTGTAATACTAAACAAAATATTTCTTATTACGAAACAATAACCATTATACAGAAAGCTGGCAGGCGCGCAATAATTTTTTAAACTTTTTGTTTAGTGGTGCTAAACTTTCAAACCTGTTAAAGTCATTTTTCCGGATTTCCGGATTTCGCGTTCCCGAAATTACCGCTTGGATGCACAAAAAAACTCTTCTCCGCCATCACAGACTTCAAAGAGTTTTTCAGTGATACCTGTTTTCTGTGTTTTATTCGCAGGCTTTGATTACAGGTTCCAGATCTGATGCAGGACGGAACCCGAGTGCTGATGCAGCAACCTGTCCTTCCTTGACTGCAAGCATTGTAGGAATAGACATAATGCCGTATCTCTGCGCTACATCAGGAAGCGTATCTACATTAACTTTGATAAACTTAACATTCGCATGTTCGGGAGCCAGTGATTCAAGTACCGGAGCAACCATTTTGCAGGGACCGCACCAGTCAGCATAGAAATCAACAAATACAGACTTGTTGTCTTTCAGAATCTGATCATATTCTTCAGTTGTATTTACAATATACATTTTCATACCTCCGTTATCAGTATCTCATATTTTTCCGGATTCGTACCGTTTGGTGCTTTCCGCTCAGAAATGATCCTGCAGCATCAGCATGCTTGCCGCATCACGATCGCAGATCAGCGTAACATTGTGATGATTCTGCAGAACACTTGCAGGGCATTCTGCATCCGGTTTTTCGTGAATCAGCGCATTTACAGCTTTCGCTTTGTTCTTGCCCATGGCAATAATCACAATCTTGCGTGCCTTGAGGATAGAGCCAAGACCCATAGTAATTGCTTTTCCCGGCACCTTGGAAATATCACCGTCAAAGAAACGGGAATTATCCTTTCTTGTCTGTTCTGTCAGGTTAACGACATGCGTCAGCGAATCAAACGGTGTTCCCGGCTCATTAAAACCGATATGTCCGTTTGCACCGATTCCCAGAATCTGCACATCCGCAATATGCTCCGCAAGAAGCGTCTCATAATCTGCACATGCTTTTTCCAGATCTCCTGTATCACCTTCGGGAATATGAATATTCTCAGGATTGATATCAATATGTCTGAACAGATTTTCCTGCATGAATGTGTGATAGGACTGCGGATGATCCTTCGAAATGCCGACATATTCATCCAGGTTGTATGTTATGCAGCTGCGATATGTTGTTCCTGTCAGATTGTGATCATCAATCATTTTTCCATACAGTCCCAGCGGTGAAGAACCTGTCGCAAGTCCGAGAATAAACGACGGTTTGCGGATAATGGGACGGATCTGTGCAAATGCTTCAGCAGCTACTTCATCTGCAGATCCGCATACTACTATATTAAACATGTTTCTTTCCTGTTAAGATCAGAAGATTTCAATTGTATACTCACTTGTCCAGGAAGCATGTGCATCCAGGAACAGTGTTCCTTCTCTTTCTTCAAAAGAGCATTCAACCTTTGTGAAATCTGTATGTGAATGCCAGGGTTCGATGCAGACAAACGGTGCTCTGGGTGACCAGAATGCAAGCCATTCATAACCGCTGTAGCCGACATTGACACCATGCTTTCCGTTGGTCAGTGTGGATACTGTGCTCTTAGGATCAGCGATGATAACTGTTGCAGCAAGAGCTTCACGGTCCAGTTCAAGAACAGTTCCGTTCTCCATCTTTGTTGTCAGCCATTCGAATGTTTCAGGCTGGTTGAATTCAATATGACAATCCTCAAAGTTTCCCTCTCCGGCAGGTGCATTGAATGCAGGATGCAGGCCGAAGTTGAACGGCATTGTTTCATCATTCTCGTTTACGATGTCATAGTGAATGCTGAGTTTCTTTCCGGAAAGTGTATAAGTAATGTGCAGTGTAAACCCGTAAGGATATTCAGCTCTTGTAGCTTCAGAATCCTTCAGTTCCATAACAATCGTATCTTCCGTATTTCTGATGCAGGTAAAATCACTGTTTCTTGTAAAGCCGTGATTGCCTGTATGATATTCTTTTCCTTTGATATGCAGTGTCTTGTCCCATGTACTTCCTACCATCGGGAACAATGTAGGATTGCGTCCCTTCCAGTAAGCAGGATCTCCCTGCCACATATACTCAATTCCTGTTTCCTTGCATTTGAAACTGTGAATCTCAGAAGCATGTTCATCAATAACAACAACGGCTTCTTCATTTTCAATAGTAAACTTTGCCATCTATGATTCTCCTTTTTTTCACGATATCTGCTGTATCATATTATAACATGACGCATCTCTGACTTGTTAAGAAACATCATAACACACGCAGTACCTTCAGCTAAAAAACATACAAGATGACAAACATATGGACAGCGCCTGCAGAAATCCTTTTGAAAAAGCTGAAAATTGAATTGATCAGAAAGAAAGACACTCCGGCTGTCATTTCATTGATATTTGCAAATCCTTATAGGAGGATATAATGAAACACAACATTGTATATTTGTTCATTTTGGAATAAAGTATTTTATAGGTAAAACCGACCAAATCTACAGGAGGAAAATTAATCATGTCATTTATTGAACAGATCAAGGAAAAGGCAAGAGCTGATGTCAAGACAATCGTTCTGCCTGAATCCGAAGATGAAAGAACAATCCGTGCAGCCGCTAAGGTTATCGAAGAAGGTACAGCAAAGCTGATCCTCATCGGCAATCCCGATACAATCAAGGCAGACGCTGAAAAGTATGGTGTTGATGTAACAGGCGCTGAAGTTGTTGATCCTGAAAACTGCGCTAAATTCGATGAATACGCTAACGTACTCTATGAACTCAGAAAGAAGAAGGGTATGACACCCGAAGGAGCTAAAGAAGCTCTGCTCGCTGACCGTACAACATTCGGTGTTGTTATGGTTAAGTGCGGTGACGCTGACGGTCTCGTTTCCGGTGCATGCCATTCCACAGCTAACACTCTGAGACCTGCTCTGCAGATTCTCCGTACAGCTCCCGGTGCAAAGCTTGTATCCGCATGCATGGTTCTTGATGTACCGGATTGCGAATATGGCGAAAACGGCACATTCGTATTCGCTGACTGCGGTCTGAATCAGGATCCTGATTCCGAACAGCTCGCTGCCATCGCTAACGATACAGCAAAGAGCTTTGAAGCTCTGGTTGGAAAGACAGCAAAGGTTGCTTTCATTTCCCACTCTTCACACGGTTCCGCAAAGCATGCACTTGTTGACAAAGTAACAGCTGCAGTTTCTGCTGCTCACGCTGAATATCCTGAACTGCTCTGTGACGGCGAACTGCAGGTTGATGCTGCAATTGTTCCTTCCGTTGGTGCATCCAAGGCTCCCGGTTCACCTGTTGCAGGTCAGGCTAACGTTCTTGTATTCCCTAACCTCGACGGCGGCAACTCTGCTTACAAGCTCGTTCAGAGACTTGCTAAGGCAGAAGCTTACGGACCTCTTCTCCAGGGTATCGCAAAGCCCGTTAACGATCTGTCCAGAGGCTGCTTCTGGGAAGATATCGTTGGCGTAATTGCAATCACTGTTGTACAGGCTCAGCAGGCTTAATTCCTTTACGATCAAAGAAAAGGGCGTTCAGTTCATAACTGAATGCCCTTTTTGTATTCTTACTTGTTCAGTATTATATCTGCAACAATCAATCCGTTGGCAGCTGCCTGTGAAAGAGAGCGCGTGAATCCCGCTCCGTCACCCAGTGCATAGATTCCTTCTGTTCCTTTCAGTTCAAAGTTTTCCGCATCAGGGCGTGCACTGTAATACTTGCACTCAATGCCGTACAGCAATGTATCTTCATTTGCCGTACCGGGAGCTACCTGATCCAGTGCATGGAGTGTTTCCACGATATTGTCCAGCTGTCTTTTCGGCATGCACAAAGACAAGTCACCCGGGACTGCATCCAAAGTCGGAATCACGGAAGAAGATGCCAGCCGGGATGCTGTTGTACGTCTTCCCTTCTCCAGATCACCGAGTCTCTGCACAAGCACATAGCCTCCGCTGATTTTATTAGCCAGAGCAGCAATATCTCTTGCATATTCCACCGGTTCATCAAACGGTTCCGTAAAGTATGTACTCGAGAGAAGTGCAAAATTGCTGTTGTCTGACTGTTTTGCCTTGTCTTTGTATGAATGGCCGTTCACCGTCAGTACACCATCGGAATTTTCCGTAACAACATAGCCGCGCTCATTAAAGCAGAACATTCTTGTTCTGTCACCGTAGTGACCGTTCTTGAAATAGATCTTAGGTTCATAGATTCTGCTTGAGAAATGTTCCCATACCTGATAAGGCAGTTCAACACGCACGCCGATATCAACCTGATTGTTATGCAGAGCAATACCGTTTTTCCTGCACCAGCTTTCAAACATGCGGTTGCCGATTCTGCCCACTGCAAATACAACCATACTGCCGGTTACAGCATATTCTTCTTTTCCCTTCCGGTAAAAAACTTTATGTGTTTCTTTATTTACGTCCGTAACTTCCGCATTGACTTCCATCTCCACACTGCCGTCCATAGAATGAATAAAATTCAGCATGGTTGTATAGTTTGCATCTGTACCGAGATGCTTCACCTGAGCCTGCTGCATATGCAGATCATGTTTCAGACACAATGTCTTCAGTTCATTATCAGGCTCATAAACTTCGTTATCTGCACCGTATCTCATCAGAATATCATCTGCCTGATGGATATAGTCCAGAACCTTTGCCGGTGACATTACCGACGGAAGCCATCCTCCGTATTCAGCAGTGATATTATACTTGCCGTCCGAAAAGGCACCTGCACCTGCCATTCCTTCCATAATTGCACAGGAAGGACAGCGCACACACTTCGGGACCTTCTTTGCCATAATCGGGCAGGATCTCTTTTCGAGCGCATTTCCTCTTTCCAGAATCAATACAGAAAGAGCTTTGTTCTTTTCCATCAGTCTGTATGCGCACATCAGACCGCCGATGCCGCCGCCGATCACGACAACATCATAATTTTCTTTTTTTGTCATAAATGATTGTTCACTCCGGATTTATTATGTCTTAGAAAAAAAATACTTCCGTCCGCAGAAGAAGAATGAAATAAAATTGATCAAACATCTGAAAAACATCAGAACGGACAGTGATTCTCTCTGAATTCATTATAGCAGTCACTCTTTTTAAATAACAGGTTTTCCTAAGATTCTGTGTGATCTGATCATTTTCAGCAAACCAATGCTATATTTAATCTGCCTGATCAAAGGAGGACAACTATGAAAAAAAGCAGATTAAACGTATTGCTTCATATATTCATTCCGCTGCTGGTAATCCTGATCTCCGTAAAGGTGATCATGCCGGCATCCACTTCTTCCGCCTTCACTTCCGAGACAACTTCCTATCTGGATGAAAAACGTTCAACTGTCATGGAGATCACCGCTGCATCCACTGCTGCTTCCGCTGCCATTACGCTGATTCCCGGAGATACAGGTACTCCCATTGCTGAAAAACTCGCGGACATTTCCGGATATTCGGTCATTCTGCTCTGTGCAATTCTGCTTGAGAAATATCTTGCAGTATTTACAGGATACGTGTCATTCGGAGGAATTCTGCCGCTGGCAATGATTCTTTGCATAGCGGATTACCTGTTCTTCCGTAGTCCTGCTGTAAAAAAAGCAGTCATCCGTCTGTCTTTGTACGCTGTTCTGCTTTCCTCGGTTATTCCGTTAAGTGTGAGGACATCACAAATGATTGAAAGTACATATCGTGATTCCATACAGGAAACCATCGACAATGCAAGAGAAAGTGCCCAGGAGATCCAGGACAACACTTCCGGAACGGAAGGCAATGATACTCTGTGGAATAAATTCATCAGCAAGATTGAAGGCGGTGTATCCACGGTTACCGAAAAGTTTGAAGGAATCCTCAATGACTTCACGGAAGCTATTGCCATTATGCTGGTAACATCCTGTCTTATACCGCTGCTGGTATTCTGGCTGCTGATCTGGATCACAAAACAGCTGACCTTGAATTATGAATTCAGGCCTTTGAATCTCGAATTTCATCACTGATGTAAAAGAAAGACCGGACTTCCGGTCTTTTTCATGCATCAATAATCGTATACGTATATCCAAGATACGGAACAAGTATTTCAAATACATCCTTTGTTCTCATACGCAGACTGGTGGTATTGCGGCACGGATGACAGCCGAACCATTCCTCTTCAAGAACTCTTCTGTCCACAGCAAGATGAACAGCATGTTCTTTGTCAAAAAGCAGTCCCGTAATACTTGCGGATCCCGAAGGTGTATGCAGATATTTCAGAAGATATTCCTCCGGTGCAAATGACAGTCGCGAACTGTTCAGCTGTGCTGAAATCTTTGAAGTTCTGAACTTCGTATCCTCTCTCAGCAGAAGCAGAAAGAAGTTTGTCTTCTGCGTATTGCACAGAAGAAGATTCTTGCATATGACAGCAGGATACAGAATTTCATCTACCTGCCGGCAAAGTTCCATTGTGGAAGCAGGAGAATGATCAACATACTCATAAGGAATATGAAGCTGATCAAGAAGATCATACACTGCGTTCTCATCTTCACATCTGTTTTCAGGCCTTCCGGTTTTCAATTCATAATTTTCCATGTGTTCATTCTACTCTGATGATGCAGAAAAGGAAGCCCGGAGATCCGGACTTCCTGGTGTTTTTCAGATTAATACTGCGGCATTGCGGCAGGAGCTTCCTTGGCAGGAATTTCCGTAACTGCAGCTTCTGTTGTAATAAAGAGACCTGAAATACTTGCGGCATTCAGAAGAGCACTTCTTGTAACCTTTGTAGGATCAATAATACCCGCTTCATACATATCAACCCATTCACCGGTCTTGGCATTGAAACCTGTGTTGCCTTCTGCAGCCAGCTGCTTGGCAAAGATTTCTCCGCCGTCATAACCGGCATTTTCCGCAATCTGCATGATCGGTTGTTTCAGAGATTCCATTACAACGTTGATTCCTCTCTGAACATCAGTAATATCAGACTTCAGTGTTTCATTTACAGCCTTGTATGCCTGTACCAGAGCAAGACCGCCGCCTGTAACAACGCCTTCCGCAACGGCAGCCTTTGTAGCGTTCAGAGCATCTTCAATACGAAGCTTCTTGTCTTTCAGTTCCGTTTCGGTAGTAGCGCCGACCTTGATCAGTGCTACACCGTTTGTCAGTTTGCCAAGACGTTCCATCAGCTTCTTTTTGTCATATTCAGACTTTGTATTTTCGATTGCACTTCTGATGGAATTTGCTCTTGCACTGACTTCAGCAGGATCTCCTGCACCGTCAATGATTGTTGTCTTGTCTTTGCCGACAATGACCTTCTTGGCTGTACCAAGATCTCTGACTGTCATCTCTGCAAGGTTGCTGTTGAGATCCTTTGCAAAGAAGGACGCGCCTGTCATGCAGGCAATGTCACCAAGCTGATTCTTGGCATTGTCGCCAAATCCGGGAGCCTTTGTAGCAACAACATTGAATGTACCGCGAAGTTTGTTGATAATCAGAGTTGACATTACTTCGTTGTCGAAATCATCTGCGATGATCATCAGCGCACGGTTGCTCTTTACAACTTCTTCCAGTACAGGAAGAATATCCTGGATTGTATTGATCTTCTGATCAGTAACCATGATCAGCGGATTCTCCAGAGTAACTTCATTCTTGTCATGATCTGTTACCATATAAGGAGATACATAACCCTTGTCATACTGCAGGCCTTCCGTCATTTCCAGAGATGTTTCGAAAGAACGGGATTCATCTACATTAATAACACCGTCATTGCCGACTTCAGCCATAGCTGATGCAATAATTGCACCGATCTCCTCACTTCCGGAAGAAATTGTCGCAATATTTCTGACATCATCATTTGTTGTTACCTGACGTGAATTCTTCAGCAGTTCATCCGCAACAACATGTGCAGCCTTTTCAATTCCTTCTCTCATCAGAACAGGATTTGCACCCTTATCAACAGCCTTCAGACCACTTGTGATCATTGCCTGTGTCAGAATTGTGGCAGTTGTAGTACCGTCACCGGCCAGTTCATTTGTATTGTTGGCTGCTTCATATACAAGCTTTGCACCCATATTTGCGAATTTATCTTCCAGTTCAATTTCTTTTGCGATTGTGACACCATCGTTTGTAATTACAGGTGAACCGTAACTCTTTTCAAGAACAACATTTCTTCCCTTGGGACCTAATGTTACTTTAACTGCATTCGCCAGAATATTGACACCGTCCAGCATCTTCTGTCTGGCATCTTTCGAATAAAGAATTTCTTTAGCCATGATTTCATACACCTCCGACTATTATTCAATAACAGCAAGAATATCGTCTGCCTTGATCAGCAGATAATCTTTTCTGTCTTCCTTTACTTCAGTACCTGAGTACTTTTTGTAAATAACCTTCATACCTGCGGAAAGTTCGATCGGAATCAATGTTCCGTTTTCTGTCTTTCCGGGTCCTACAGCTACAACAACACCATGTGAGGGCTCATCCTTTGCTTCTTTCGTCGTCAGAATAATTCCACTCTGTGTTTTTTCTTCTTCTTTTACTTTTTCAAGTACAACATAATCGTGCAACGGTCTTAACATAGTAAGCCTCCTTTTATATTTTAGCACTCTAGCAACCAGTGTGCTAACAAATGCTAGTATAGCACCGAAATCAACCATGTCAACTTTTCAGAACCATTAAATTCTTAACAGAACTTCGGTGATCTTCGCATATAATACATACATGACATCAGCAGGCTATCTCTTATTTTCAGATACAGAACTGCCGGCGTGCATGATCGCCTGGCTTCTGATCACAATCATATTATTCACACTCTTTCACTTTATTCCCTTCAGGGAACCGGAGAGAAAAGAAGAAAAAAAGACATCTCTGTCTTTTGTACGTCCCGGGAAAAGAGAACATCCGTTTACGCGGAAAGACTTTTTTCTTTGTTCACTGATCACCTTGATCTTTGCTTTCCCTGCTTTCTGGAAACTTGGCAGTACTGTACTGCCGCATACAACCTGGCAGCCGTCTTCAGCAGAAGAAACGCAGTCCTTTACGCTCAAACTGACCGAAGAAACTTCTTTTACCGCAATTTATACAATCTGCGGCGAAGGTGACAACAATGCGCTGTCTTCAGGCTATCAGCTGGGAACGAACGGAACCATCCTGTATGGTTCTTCGGACGGTATATCCTTTGAAGAGATCACCGTACTGGATACCGGAAAGATCAATGAATATACCATTACCCGCGGTGACTGGGACTATCGCTATATCAGAGTCTGTTCAGTCAACGCAAAAGATACTTTGACGGAAATCGGTTTCTACAATGAAACGGAAGAACAGTTCCTGCCTGCGGAAGTATACGAAGATGCTTACAGCAGCGGCAGTTATCCTGCTGAACTTGTAATAGATGAACAGGATCTTCTGACAGCTGTACCGACATACTATGATGAAGGATACTTTGATGAAATCTATCATGTCAGAAACGCAGCGGAAATTGCCGCAGGACAGGATATGTACGCAACTGTGCATCCTCTGCTCGGCACAAACCTGATTGCATTATCCATCAGAATCTTTGGCATGTGTCCTTTTGCATGGAGACTTCCCGGGACGCTGTTCTCCATTGCCATGATCCCTCTGATGTATGCACTGCTTCATCTGCTGTTCAGCAATACCTGTGCAAGCTGTACCGGAGCAGCAGTAACAGCCTTTGATTTCATGCATATGACAACCGGACGTATCGCCACGCTGGAACCGTGCAGTGTTTTCTTCATTCTGCTTATGTTCTTCTGGATGGTGCGCTATGCACGGACTTCTTTCTATGACACACCGTTCGGAACACAGATGAGATATCTGCTTTTTTCCGGCATTTCGATGGGGCTGGCCATCTCCTCAAAGTGGACAGGCTGCTACAGTGCTGTTGGCCTGGCAGTAATTCTCTTCACGAACCTGACTGCAAGAACAATCGAATATATCAAAGCTTTTAAACTGCTGAAAACAAACGAACTTACTGTTTCTCAGAAAGAAGAAGCAGAACAGATTGTTTCTGGTTTCAGAAAATATATGACTGCAACAATCTGCCTTTGTTTCCTTTTCTTTATTTTTATTCCTGCATGTATCTACTGGCTGTGCTACCTTCCGGACAGAGTATGGAAAGGCAGCGGCTGGTCTGCTGCCAACGTATGGGCGCAGAATGTTTCCATGTACCATTACCATACAACGCTGAATGCAACTCATCCGTATCAGAGCCAGTGGTATCAATGGCTTCTGGACCTCAGACCGATCTGGTACTATTACGGAACAGATCAGAATAACTTTGTACATACCATCGCATGCTTCTCCAACCCTCTGCTCACATGGGCCGGACTCCCGGCTGTGATATATACCGGTTACCGGGCAGTTATTAAAAAAGACATGAATGCATGGATGATTACAGCCGGTTATCTTACCGCACTTGGTCCATGGATCAGTCTGGTGCAGCGCTGTGTATTTTCATATCATTTCTATCCTGCTTCTCTTTTCACATCAATGGCAATTGCTTATGCTGCCTCAAAGATCAGCAGAACAAAATACGGAAAGTACATCATTGCCGGATTCCTTTGTGCATATTTCCTGAATTTTGTGATTTATCTTCCTGTCACTGCAGGATTCGGCACATCAAGTGCATATATCAAAGCACTTGAGATCCTGAAAGGCTGGTACTTCGGATGATACGGTTTATCAAAAAACATGGTGCAGATCTTCTCTTTCTGCTTTTCATCACACTGCTTCTGATGTATCCGTACATTGCCGAAGATCTTCTTCCGGTCGAACATGACACCTTCTTTCATGTTTCCCGTATCGAACAGCTTGCAATATCCATAAAAGAAGGAAACTTTCTGCCGGCTTTATATCCTTACGAAAACAACGGATACGGTTACGCCAGTCCGCTGTTCTACAGTGATCTTCTTCTGATTCCTTCAGCCCTTCTTCACATTGCCGGCATCAGTGTATCCGTCTGCTATAAGATCACAATCGGAACCGCTTCATTCTTCAGTGCTCTTTCCATGTTTTTTCTGATGTTCAAAATCACCGGAAAAAGAAGTGCAGGATGGATTGCTTCTTCTGCATATCTTTTTTCAAACTACCATATCACTGATATTTATGTACGCGGAGCCATGGGGGAAGTATTTGCACTGATCTTCCTTCCTGTCATTCTGAACGGTCTGTACAGCATCCTGGAAATGCATGATACAAAAGCCTGGACTGTTCTTTGTACAGGTCTGTGCGGTCTGGCATTATCACACAATCTGACTTTCCTGATGGGGTCTGTACTGACAGCCCTGATCTTCTTCATCAGGCTTCATAAAATTGACAAAGATGTATTCAAAGCTGTCTTCAAAGGAGTATTCTTTGCATTTCTTCTGACTGCTTTCTACACGATTCCGATGATTGAACAGCTGCAGTCACAGGAGTTTATTGTCGACTATTATGCATCCCACAGTACACTTGAATATTATTCCATGGACTTCTGGCAGTATTTTGCCAACCGGACAGTCTTTGGCTTAGCCGGGAATTATCTCGAACATGACTCAACCATGCTGGAAAACGCAGGATATTTTCTGACCTTCGCACCGCTTCTCTGGATCTTTGTAAAAAGAGAAACGAAGAACCGGTATCCGTTTGTAACAATGTCTTTGATTCTCGGTTATATATGTCTTCTTCTGCCTTCTTCTCTGCTGCCGTGGGAAAAAATGTCATTTTTCAGAATCATGCAGTTTCCCTGGAGATTCAATACATTAACCATTGTTCTTTTGTCCCTTCCGGCATCTTTCGCCTTTACGGAACTGTTCCGCCGCAGATCATTTTCCGCTGTACTGATCAGTGTTATTCTCTGTGAAGGCCTGTGGCATGTTATGCCGGTTACAGAAAGAACATTCGGCATTACTTCCGGCATGACGTGGGAGGAAGTAAAAAACGGTGCATTATGCAATCCGTATTACTCTGCAACTTATGTACGTGTAGAACTGGCAGGCGGCGATTATCTTCCCCTTGATTCTGTTGATTTCAGAGAGCGTTCTGCAGCACTGCGTACTGTGGATGATCAGGAGCTGGATATCAGCTATACCAAAGAAGGCAGTACACTGACCTTCGAAACCGGTGAACAGTATCCTTCCGAGATTATGCTTCCTCTGACTTACTACAAAGGCTATAAAGCATACCGACTCAGCAATGGTGAAAAAGAAGAAGTTGCATGCAGAGAATCATCTTCCGGTCTTGTCATCGTTGAATGCAGTGATCAAGGAACATATATCTGTACTTATGAAAATACACTTCTGCGTAAGGCATGCATTGCTCTGTCCGGCTGTACTTTTGTTCTTCTTATCCTTTTTGGACGAATCAAAAAGAAAGTGCCTGTTCATCAATAACAGACACTTTTTTGCGATCAGTTGAAGCCGAAGATCTTATTGATCAGATGATATCCGGTTACAGCGATATGATGACCGGCTGCAGTCTTCGGGTTGGACGGAATACCGATGATACCGTAACGCAGTTTCTTATAAACACCGGGATTTGTTTTCCTGATATATTCCCAGAGTTCTTTTCGCTTTGCATAATTCTCTTCTGTACGGCTTACTTCTATAAGAATACTGGATACACCTGTAATAATTTCAAGATAGCTGTACATATACTTCGCAGCCTGCGGTTCCTTTACCGCATCAAGATCAATATCAGCCATCATCTTGTTTACTCTGAGCTGCTGGTCGATTCTCGAAATCATGATCTTTTCATTTACAGACTGATCACTTCTGCCGATATAGTAGTGATAAAGATCAACATCCATGTAATACATCAGTCTGACATCCTTCATAGGAATATATGCATACAGATTATCTACATAGAATGTATGCTTCGGAAGTTCCATACCGCTTCTTCGTAAAAGCGCAGTACGGTAAATCAGCGCATGCATCAGCATATATTCGCCTTTATGGAATGCTTTTGTTTCAGGCCATGTGAAGATCCTGTTGACCGGCAGAGATCTGGTATAGCGGATCACCTTCTGGTGATTTTCCTCAACCTTGTCATAAATATAATTGGCAATAAACATATCTACAGGACAAGGGAGTGCTCTGAGCGTTTCAAGAACCTTCTTCAGTTCTTCTGTATCCAGCCAGTCATCACTGTCAACAACTTTATAATAAATACCGGAAGCATTGCGGATTCCCGTCATTACAGCACCGCCGTGTCCGGCATTCTCCTGATGGATCGCTTTGACAATACCGGGATTTTCAGTTTCATAACGATCAGCGATCTCAGCTGTATTATCTTTTTCAGAACCGTCATCCACAATAAGAATTTCGATATCTTCCGCACCTGTCGCAAGAAGATTATCAATGCAGTGCGACATGTATGCAGAAGAATTCCAGCAAGGGACGGCAAATGTAATCAGTTTCATAACAACCTCTTTTTCTAGTTTCATTCATTATCTCATAGATCATAAATGAATACATAGCAGAACTTTTATGCCTTCATACAGACAAAAGACGCCCTTTCAACGAAAGAGCGCCTTGTTGTTTAAGAGAATATTTCAGGCCCTGAGATCAGCTTTGATCTTCTTGCGAAGTGTATTGAGTACTTCTGTATGTACAGCAATAATTTCTTCATCCTTCAGTGTATGATCAGCTGCCTGATATGTAATCTTAACAGCAACTGATTTCTTTCCTTCACCGACAGACTCACCTTCGTAAATATCGAATACTTCTGCGTTACGTACAAGTTTCTTTCCGGTCTTCTTGACAATATCAAGAATAGAAGCAGCTGTAACATCACGGTCTACTACGACAGCGATATCTCTGGATACTGCAGGATAACGGTCGATTTCAGCAAAACGCAGTCTTGCAGGTTTTGCACGGAAGATCGGATCAAGACGGATTTCAGCATATACTGTACGCTTCAGATTGAACTTTCCTGCATACTCAGGGTGAATCTCACCGAAGACACCCAGCTTTGCATTATCCAGATACAGTTCAGCACTTCTGTAAGGATGGAAATGATCTGTATCTGTCTTGTTTTCCTTCACTTTGACGCGGGAACCTGTATATCCAAGCTTCTTCAGCCATGCCATGATAATGCCTTTCAGTGCATAGAAGTCACCGGCAGTAACACGCTTGTGCAGAGGATCGTTCACAAGACTGCCATCCATTGCAATGGCAAGACGTTCTTCCTCAACACCTTCAGAATATACTTTGGAAATTTCATACAGTGCATTGTCATAGTTCTGATGAGCTTCATTGTACTGCAGACATTCCATGACAGAATTGATCAGACTTGTACGGATATACTTTCTGGCTTCAGACATCGGCATAGCAAGTGCAATCGCCTGTCCGTCAGGCTGGAATGCGTTGTTAATGAAGTCTTCATTTACCAGTGTATAAGTAACAATTTCATTCAGACCGGCAGCCATCATGCTCTGGCGTGTTGTACGACGGATTGCCTGTGCATCACTCAGTTTGCCTACTGTAGCCTTCATATAAGGCAGTGTGGACTTCAGGGAATCAAAGCCGATCAGACGAATCACTTCTTCGTCAATATCTGCCTGTCCTTCAATATCAATACGATAAGAAGGAATTGTGCATGTTACTGTATTTCCTTCTGTAACAGGCTTGAAATCAAGCCATTCCAGAGTTTCTTTAATCTGCTCCATTGTAAATTCAGTACCAAGCAGACCATTGCAGTGTTCCAGAGTTTCCGTAACAACAAGAGGTGTATAGCCGGTATCACCAGCCTGAACAATTTCTTCAAAACCGGAAGCTTCAGCGTATTCCTCAAGCAGCTGTACAGAACGGTCAATTGCCTTCTTCATGCCGAGAGGTTCAATACCCTTTGTAAATCTCTGTGCAGCTTCAGTAATCAGATTCAGACGAATAGATGTATGACGGATAGAAGCATGATCAAACATCGCTGCTTCAATAAAGATTGCTGTTGTATTCTCATCGATCATGGATTCTTCACCGCCCATGATACCTGCAATACCGGTAGCTTCTCCGCCTGTTGTAATCAGAAGGTCACCCTTCTGTACATTGAATTCAACACCATCAAGAGCTGTCAGTGTCAGTTCACGGTCATCAACAACTGTGATTTCCTTAGCAGCGAGCTTGTTCAGATCGTAATAATGCAGAGGCTGTCCTGTTTCCAGCATAACAAAGTTGGAAATATCTACAACATTGTTAATGGAATTCATGCCGGCTGCGTGCAGATAACTTGTCAGCCACTTCGGAGAAGGACCAACTTTGACATTATTTACTACTTTTCCGAGGAATACAGGGCACTTGTCTGTCATGCTGGCTACCTTGAAGTCACTAGGAACACCTTTGTCCCCTCTGCCTTCATAATCAGGAAGCTTTACTTCACGATGCAGAATTGCACCGACTTCCTTTGCCATATTCCACATTGCGGAACAGTCAGCTCTGTTCGGCGTCAGGCCGACATCAAGAATTGTATCGTCATAGCCAAGATAACCCAGTGGATCCTTGTTTCCTACAGGAGCGTCGGCCGGCAGTTCTTCAATGCCGTCAATCTGATCCTGACGGAGATACTTCTTGTCGACACCAAGTTCGAACAGTGCACAGAGCATGCCGTTGGATTCAATACCGCGCATCGGTCTTGCTGTAATCTTTCCGCCGGGAAGCTCAGCACCGGGAAGCGCAGCGATAACCTTCAGTCCCTTGCGGCAGTTCGGAGCACCGCAGAGAATCTGATATACATCTTCAGGATTATCACCGACTCTTGTCATTGTCTTGTGCAGATGTGTACCTTCAATATCTTCACATTCCATGACTTCGCCGATCACCAGACCTTTTCCCTGTGAAAGAGGTTCAATTCCTTCTACTTCAAGGCCGGCAGTTGTCATCTTCTGTGCAAGTTCTTCGGGAGTAATACCTGCAAGGTCAACATATTCACTTAACCATTTATAGCTTAATCTCATTTTCAATTGCCTCCCTTAGTCAAAACGGTTGAATGTGTTCAGGAAACGAACATCATTAATATAGAAATTACGGATATCGTTAATGCCATACTTCAGCATAGCCACACGTTCCAGGCCGACACCGAATGCAAAGCCTGTGCAAGCCTTCGGATCAAAGCCGTTCATTTCAAGAACATGAGGATGTACCATGCCGGCACCGAGAATTTCAATCCATCCGGAGCCTTTGCATACAGAGCATCCCTTGCCGTTGCAGAAAGGACAGGATACATCAACTTCAACAGAAGGTTCTGTGAACGGGAAGTAGGAAGGACGGAAACGGATCTGTCTTCCTTCACCGAACATCTTGTTTGCCATGAATTCCAGTGTTCCCTTCAGATCAGCAAGTGTAATATGTTCGCCTACAACCAGACCTTCACACTGCATGAACTGATGGCTGTGAGTTGCATCATCATCATCTCTTCTGTATACCTTGCCCGGGCAGATCAGCTTGATCGGTGTCTCACCATGTGCCTTTTCAAGTTCTCTCATCTGCATTGCAGTTGTATGAGTTCTCAGAAGTGTATTAGGATCAATATAGAATGTATCCTGCATATCTCTTGCCGGATGATCCTTGGGGATATTCGCAAGTTCGAAATTGTAATAATCCTGTTCTACTTCCGGACCTTCTGCAATCTTGTAGCCCATACCAGTAAACAGATCTTCAATTTCCTGCTGAATCAGAATCAGCGGATGTGTCGTACCGAGAGTGATCTCATCACCTTCCAGTGTGATATCAATCTTTTCCTTTTCAAGCTGTGCACCAAGAGCTGCTTTCTGCAGTTCCTCCTGACGTTCTGCAAGAGCTGCTGTAACAGCCTCCTTGCACGCATTCACCTTCTGGCCGAATGCAGGCTTTTCTTCTTTAGGCAGATCTTTCATTTCCTTCATCAGAGCCTGAATACTGCCCTTCTTGCCGAGATACTGAATACGGATCTGCTGTAAAGCATCCAGATCGGCTGCGTTCTTCAAAGCTGCAAGAGCTTCTTCACGAACTAACGAAACCTTGTCTTCCATTGTTTCCTCCAAAAAAATAAAAACGTTCCTGAAACAGGAACGCTGATCACGCGGTACCATCCTGATTCGCACTCATGAAAGAATGCGCACCTTAATTACACTCGTAACGGGAGCATCCGGAGAGGATTGGTCTCACTGGAAAAGTGAATTCACTGCGTCTTCAGGCAGAATCCTTTCAGCATTGCGGATCCCTCTCTTATGCCTTATCCCATCAGCTACTGGTCTTTTCGTCATCGTTTTGCCTAACAATTATAGGTTTTCATGCTCAACTTTGCAAGTATCATCCGTCAGCCGAGATGCTCACTGCCTTTCACAGTATCATACAGCATATCCAGATCTTCCGGTCCCAGCAGCATTCCGTCACCAAGCAGATCAAAATGTGTTCCGTCAATCACAGCACCGCATCTGCCTGAAAGAACTACTACCGGTGTATCTTCTGTTTCCAGAAGATGAATCAGCCTGTAGATTCCCTGCTCTGTCTGATCAAATGTCAGATCAAGACGGAAACCTCCCTGCCGTGCAAGCCCCTTTTCATATCTGCGGATACCGTCATGATATGCTGTGAAGTTTTCCATCATGATCATTGCACCGGCTGCGTTCCCGATCAAAGTGCCGCCGAAACTGCTGATCAGATCTGTAATATGAAGATCCTCCAGTCTCTGCATCATCCAGACAGGATTCCTTCCGACAAGATAAACAATATCCGCACTGCCGATCTTTCGTGATGCACTGTCTTCATCATCACTGTAATAGTTAATCATGCTGATCTGATCATCATGAATTCCGAATGACCTGAAAGGACGTACAAGAGCTTCATACTGCTTTCTGCCTCTTGTAAAACATGCCTCCCATTGTCTTGCGTCACTGCTGTATCCGTCGTTTCCCGACAGCGGAAGAATTACAACTTTTGCATCCGGCCTGATCAGATACTGCAGCGCACTGCCGCCCCAGCTTTCATGAAAAGAAAGACCGTTCAGAAGAATATCAGCCATATACTCACCTCGCACCTGCACTATTATAGCATTCTGCATCTTCCTGCAATCAATGTTATAATGGTCACATAAAGTGAGGAATGTATATGATCAAAAGATATCATGTCATCGTTGAAGGACGTGTGCAGGGCGTCGGCTTCAGAAGTTTCTGCATGATGACTGCTTCGAAATACAAACTTACCGGCTCAGTGAAAAATCTTTATAACGGAATGGTTGAAATCTTTGTACAGGGAGAAGATCAGAAAATTGATTCCTTCCTTCAGGAAGTACAAGAGGGCAACCGGTTTATCCGCGTAGACAATATGTCGGTAAAACCCGTTGCTGTTGTGGAAGGCGAAAAGAAATTCTCTTACGGATACTGATTAGAAAAAAGGAAGTACTTCATGAATATTCATGAAATACTCCCTTTTTTACATATTCCTGTAATGATACATGACAATGCCGCCGGCAACAGCAACGTTCAGTGATTCAAACCCGTGCATTTCGATCCGCAGTCTGTCATCTGCCATCTTCTGCATTTTTTCTGAAACACCCTGACCTTCATTGCCGAAAACAAATGCCATCCTGCCAGCCGGAGGAATTTCATCCATGCAGTGTGATTCCTGAAGAGAAGTCGCAATTACCTGTACACCGCTTTTCTGCAGCTGTTCCGCAATATCATACAGCTTTCCGCGGATTACCGGGATATGGAACAGAGCACCTTGAGTGGAACGGATTGCTTTTTCGTTATAAAGATCACATGTATCTTCCGAACAGTACACTGCGTCAAAACTGAAAGAGACTGCTGTTCTGATCAGTGTCCCGAGATTTCCCGGATCCTGTACACCATCCAGCATCAGAATACGGTTGAAGTTCTCCACTGAAGGTTCTTTTCTTCTGCATACAGCAATCAGATGTGCACCTGAAACATTTCCTGTCAGTTTGTTCATGACCTGTTCCGTTACTTCAATCATCTTCGGAAAGACAAAAGGACATTCTCTGTCAAATATGATTGTTTCAACACATCCGGCTTTCAATGCTTCAGCTGTCAGATGTTCTCCTTCCACAAGAAATCTTCCTGCTTCATCTCTGCCCTTTTTCGTATGAAGCTTCATCCACTTTTTCACCTGCGCATTCTGCAGGGAAGTAATCTTTTCCATGCTTTTTCCTCACCTGTCTGCGATACGCTGGCGCATCACTTCAAACCCCAGCACTGCTGCAGCTCCTGCAGCGTTGAGTGCATTGCGGAAATCATTCGCATACGGAATATAGATATTCTGTTCAATCTGTTCGCGTACGCCTGAAGAAAGGCCTCTCATTTCACCGCCGATGGCAATTAACACAGGTTCCCTGTAGTCTGCTTCATAACAGCTGACTGCATCCTTGCGCATCGCTGCATATGTGCGGATTCCCTGTTTCTTAAACCATTTTACGGTTTCCGCAAGATCATCAGACATTACCAGCGTAATATATTCACTCGCTCCCGCACTTGATTTCAGAATTGTACTTTCCGCATTTTCCCAGCTTCTCCTGCGGATCACAAGTCCTGTACATCCTGCACTGTACAGCGTACGCATGATGTATCCTAAATTGAACGGATCTTCAACACCTTCCAGTACACAGATAAACGTATCTTTGCCCTTCAGACATTCGTCCGCTGTCTGTGTGCGTCTGGCTCCTGCTTCCGCAATCAGTCCGCCATGTGTGCGGCCTGATGCCATTTCATCAATTTTCTCACGAGGTACACGTTCAACTTCAATCTTTCTTTCCAGCGCCCGATGAACGATGAATGATGAATCTTTATCATGACGGGATTCATCCAGCCATATTTTCTTTACATCTCTGCTGCCGCCGAGTACGGCTGCTTTTACGCTGACTCCGCCTTCAATAATCATCTTGCCCTCCTGAGAATATCATCTCTGCCTGTTTCAAAAGGAACATTTACCGTCAGTTCAGACAAAGGATTGCGGCATTTTTCCAGATACTCTCCTTTTTTATTACGCATGAACTCCAGCGTGAACCGCCTGTTTTCTTTTCCCGGTGAAAGCACTTCTATCACATCACCGACATCCACGGGATTACGGGTTTCCATCACCATTTCCCCGCGCGATGCATCATAAGAAACAACCGTACCGAGGAAATCATGATTCACATCTGCGTTGCTGTTAGCATGATAAATCAGACTGTCATAACCGGCACGTCCGCTGTAAAAGCCGTCACATGTTTCTCTGTTTTCACCGCGAAGGATCTCATGAAAATGATATGCCATACGTTCTTCACTGAGCGGTGACTGAGCCGCATAAAGTTCATCAATCAGATGACGGTATGCACTGACAACAGAAGCAACATAGTACTCTGTCTTCATTCTTCCTTCAATCTTCAAAGAAGCCACCCCGGCCTTCATCATGTCATATAAATGAGAAGCCGCAAAAAGATCCTTTGAACCCATTGTAAACAGATGCTCATCATCAGAAAGTTCTCTGCCGTTTTCATATACTCGATACTGCCATCTGCAGCTCTGCGCGCATCCGCCGCGGTTGGCATCTCTGAGAGTCATGCGGTTTGACAGTGTGCATCTTCCCGAGAAGTTGACACACATTCCGCCATGAATAAATGCTTCAATATCCACCGGACTTTCTTCACATATGCTGTATACATCTTCCATGGAACATTCTCTGCCGAGAACAACTCTGTCCACATGAAGCTGCTCCGCCATGAATTTCGCAGCCTGCCCGTTTGTGACCGACATCTGCGTAGAACAATGAACCTCAAGCTTTGGTGCACATTCCTTTGCCAGTGTCATGATTGCCGGAGAAGCCGCGATTACAGCTGTTACACCATATTCCTGCAGCTTGACCAGGTATTCTCTCAATCCTTCAAAATCCTCTTCATGAGGAATCACATTTACCGTGACATGAATCCTCGCACCATGTTCTTTCGCAAATGAGCACGCTTCCCGGATATCCTCCATACTGAAGTTCGATGCTCTTGAGCGCAGTGAAAAAGACTGTCCGCCGATATATACGGCATCTGCCCCGTAACGGATCGCTGTTTTGCATCTGCGAAGATCTCCGGCAGGAGCCAGAAGTTCCGGTTTTCTCAATAATTTATCTGACTGTCTTCTGTCCATAATATCCGTTCTCCATCGGCAGTTCAGCCCATTTTGCGCAGTAAGCATCACCGATCATGCCTCCATCCGCTCCATTCAGGATTGCACGGTAAGCTTCAGCAGCATCTCTGACCGCTTCCTTCGGCAGATATTCACCATTGATTTCAAAGCAGGAAACACCGGCATCCGCAAATCTTCCGATAAAGCGGAACGATTCCTGTACAAAATCTGTATGAATGATTGTCCCGAAATCCTTTTCACACACCGGCATCAATCCCTCACGTTTCAGTTCTTTCAGGACAAGATCTCTTTTTTCTTCAAGCCCTTCGATTCCCCTTGATCTGCCGAATGCACTGACCAGTGTACGGCGGGAAATACTCTCCGGAAGATAGCCGTGAATCATAATGCCGCACCCTTCTGTTTTTTCCGCAATGCAGATGATTTCTTCTTCCGTAAGAAGCGGAGATACCATGACATTCCCCAGCCCCAGATTCAGAAACCAGTGCATGTCATTCGAAGAAGTCGTCATCGTTTCGGAGCGGTAGATCATCTTTCCTGCATACCCTTTTCTGAGTCCGTAATAAAGAAGACCGGGATCTGCGAACACTGCTGCATCTGCTCCGGAAGTCATCACAAGGTCCAGTTTCCGCTGTGCATCCTGTATTTCCTTCTGCATGAACAGTCTGTTCATCAGAATACGGATTTCCATATCTGCTGCATGCACCGCCTTTACAGTTTCTTCCAGTTCCTCTGTCCTGATTTCTTTTAATACACTGAAGGAACATCCTTCCAGTGCAAAGCAGAGTGCATCCGCACCTGCTTCTTTATACATCTGTATATCTTTTATATCTTCACAAGTTGTTATCAGTTTTTTCATAAGCGTATTCTATCATAACGCAGACAAACTTCCTTGTCTGTTTATTTTCCATATGATATTCTATGCGCGTCCTGTTTTCAGCCAGGACATGCGGAGGACATATGTTTTCAAAAGAATACTGGAAATCATCGGCAGACAAGCTCAAGTCAGTCCGTTACCTTGCATTAATCGCTGCTTTCACAGCAATGAAATGCATTGTTTCGGGTATCTACATTCCGGTTGGAGAAAATCTCCGGATCGGCATTTCATTCCTTTTCACAACAGTGGAAGCTGCCATCATCGGCCCTGTGGCCGCAATGCTCAGCGGTGCAGTCACGGATATCGTCAGTTTCATGATCTGGCCGAGCGGTCCTTTCTTCTTCGGCTATACACTTTCCTCCATCTGCGGAGGCCTTGTCTATGCTCTGTTTCTTTACCGAAGACGCATTACCGTTCTTCGTCTTTTCGGGGCAAAGTTTGTTGTCAACTATGCTGTCAACGTTCTTATGGGTTCTGTATGGAGTGCCATGCTTTATTCCAAAGGATATATCTACTATGCAGGAAAGAGTCTGATCAAGAATACATTGATGCTGCCGGTCGAAGTCATTCTGCTGACCGCAGTCTTCAATATTCTTCTTCCTGTACTGACAAGCCGGAAGCTGATTACCGCACCGCAGGACAAGCTTCCCGTCAAATTCAAGTAAAAGAAAGCCTTCTTGCATAAGAAGGTTTTTTTCTGCTTTATTCAAATTACTTTCACAAATCATGCAGAATGCTATAATGTGTTCCATGATCAAGTCACATTATGAGAAAGTAATCGCCGACTGTGCTGATAAAGCACAGCTGTGCGTTGTCACAAAGAAAAGAAGCATAGAAGAGATTCTTCCCTTCTATGACGCAGGAGAACGTATATTCGGAGAGAATCATGCTTCGGAGCTCACAGAGAAAGCAAAGCAGATGCCTTCCGATATACGCTGGCAGTTCATCGGACATCTGCAGAGAAACAAAGTCAGACAGATTCTTCCGTATGTCGACTGTATTCAGTCTCTGGATTCAACCGAACTGGCTGCAGTCATTGAAAAAGAATGTATCCGTATTAACAGAACTGTTGATGTTTTTGCTGAATTCCATCTCGCTGATGAGGATACAAACAAAACAGGACTGGATGCGGCTGATGCAGTTTCTTTTGTTACTGCATTAAAAGACTTTCCTCATCTTCATCTGTCCGGAATCATGGCAATGGGTCCGCATACGGATGATAAAGAACGCATCAGAGAAGTATTCATGCAGGCAAAAGACCTGTTTGAAATGCTGAAGCAGGAATTTCCTGCAGAAGATATTCATACGCTTTCCATGGGAATGAGCCATGATTACGGAGTCGCACTTGAATGCGGCAGTAATATGGTACGGATCGGCAGTTATCTGTTTACTGAATAAAAGGAGGTATATGCCATGCCCGCAGCTACTACACATGTTATGTTTGCACAGGATGTCAGAAAACATCTTCCGGAAGATATAAAGAAAAAGATCACAGATACAAATATGTTTCTTCTGGGTTCACAGGGCCCTGATCTGCTGTTTTTCTCAAGAGTGTCTCTTCTTCCCGGCTCCGTGAAGGAATGGGGAAACAAGATGCATTACGAAAAACAGGATCGTTTTATTCCCTTTTTTGAAAAATACAGCAGAGAAGATCCTGAACTGCGCAGCTACTACTTCGGATTTCTCTGTCATTATGCGCTTGATTCTCTTGCACATCCGCTGGTATGCGCCGCAGCTCATCGTTTTTATGAAGAAACAGGTGAAAATGAGGGTGTTGCGCATGTCACCATGGAAGGTGAAATTGACGTATGGATGCTGCATCAGAGAGGAAGAACGATCGAATCCTACGATGTCTTCAACTACCTTAAGGTAACCTCTGCACAGCGAAAGAAAATCGGAAAGATGTATCATGAGATGTTCAAGGAAGTGTTCAACGCTGATGTTTCCGAAAGAAAACTGTCGGACTGCTGTGCTGAAACGCCTTTTCTCACAAAAGTCCTTTATCCTGATGAAACAAAATACAAGCTGTTCTTCAAGCTGGAAGATCTGTTTAAGCTCGGACATAAATTCTCCGGCATGATGCTGAATAACAAAAGCTATTCCGGTGTACTGAATCTGGAAAAGAAAGCTCTTCCTCTTGTTCATGATCCCGAAAAGACTATCAGCAGTTCTTTCCCGGAACTTTACGGAAAAGCAATCTATACTGCACAGCATCTGATTGAAAACGGAAAAGAAGAAGATTATATGCTGAATTTCAGCGGAGAACCCGCAAGATAAAACAAAGGCATGAAGCAGATGATAAAATCTGCCTCATGCCTTTTCTCTGTTTTATCAAAAAAAAAGCTTCCGCGAAGGAAGTTTTTATTTCGTAACAGTCAGTCTGAGGAAACACCCCAGGAAGGGATTACTTTACCGCGCCTGATCAGAACGGTTTTCTGGAATTCTGTCTGGTTCAGGAAGCGAAGAACTGTATCAATTTCCTCTTCCGTGCATCCTGCAAGGATTTTAACATCAAGTTCCTTTGCAAGGATATCGGCAGCGATAACCAGAGCGCTGACAGTATTTCTGTTTCCGGAACCGGCATAAACAGAAACGCCGTTTTCACTGACACCTTTCAGGTCTGCGACACGTCCGTAATCTACCGGATAGATCAGATTTTTGAAGCGGTCATGTACTTCACCCTTTTTCTTTGTTCTCGTGAATCCGCCTGTAATATACAGTGAATCCACTTTCTGCCAGAAATAGGCATTGTTTTCGTAATCAGCCATTATATGCTCCTTTGCTACGATTATTATATTCAGAATGATATAGTTTTCAATTGATATGCTGTAAATGTTTCAGGAAAATGTTTCATTCATCAGAAAAAGATTATATCTTTTTCAAAGATCATGAAGGACTGTTTATACTATCAAACGTACAGAAAAGGTATCATCTGCCGCCTCTGCGTCCCTTCTTTTCCTTATCAAGCGCATGCTTTTTCATACTTCCGGAGATTGTATATCTTGAATACATTTCCTGTGTTTCAACTGTACCGTCATAAAGAGTCAGAACAAGAAGATCAGCAGCAGCGTGATATTCATATGACCAGTTCATCAGTTCATCCCAGTAAACCAGTGTTACCTGGTCAGTTCCGGGATTATTATAAAGAACGATATAATTCTTTCTGATTTCACACAGCTTTCCGTCAGGCATAATAAACAGTGCAAAGGCTGCAAGGATAACCAGAGACAGACCTGTAACAACAAGATAGGACTTGAAAACTGTAATAATAAAACCGGCAACCATCATGAATGCAAACAGTATTTTCGGTTTCAGCATAACTGTCTTTTCGATTTCATCCGGTGTATCCGGAAGATTGCGGACTCTGATTCTCTGTGACTTCATGTTCTCATTATAACATACTGTAAAAACAAATACGCCAAAGCTGTTTCTTTGGTATACTAATAGCCGAAATGAGGAAACTATGAATCCGGTAACTTTTGAAATTACACATGTATGCAAACAGTCTGGAGCACGCACAGGAATTCTTCATACACCTCACGGTGATGTTGAAACGCCTATGTTCATGCCTGTCGGAACACAGGCAACTGTTAAATTCCTTTCTCCTGAAGAACTGTATGCTATGGGAGCCGGCATTGTGCTGGCAAATACATATCACCTCTGGCTGCGTCCGGGTGAGGACATTATCGCCAAAGCCGGCGGTGTCCAGAAATTTATGAACTACAAAGGACCGATGCTGACGGATTCCGGCGGCTTTCAGGTCTTCTCTCTTGCGGATACACGCAAAATCACCGAAGAAGGTGTAGCCTTCAAGAATATTCTGAATGGTGACAAGCTGTTCCTTTCTCCGGAAAAGAGCATCCAGATCCAGAATAAGATCGGTGCAGATATTATCATGTCCTTTGATGAGTGCATTCCTTATCCTTCCCCGCGTGAATATACGGAAGCTTCCATGCTGAGAACACTACGCTGGGCGGAAAGAGGAAAGAATGCAAACCTTCGTCCCGATGAACAGGCTGTTTTCGGTATTGTACAGGGCGGTGATTTTGAAGATCTTCGCAAATACTGTGCCGAAAAACTAATCGAGATGGACTTCCCCGGATATGCCATCGGCGGCACTTCCGTCGGTGAAGACAAAGAGACGATGTACCGCATGGTAAAGTGGTCTGCTGATGCCCTTCCTTATGACAAGCCAAGATATCTGATGGGTGTCGGAGCAGTTAACGATCTTCTGGAAGCAATATCTATGAATATTGATATGGCTGACTGTGTTCTTCCTACACGAATTGCACGTCATGGTACACTTATGACTTCACAGGGCAGACTGAATATCAAAAAAGCAATGTTCAAGGAGGATTTCACCCCGGTGGATCCCAATTGCGACTGTTATTGCTGTCAGAACTATACAAAAGCATACCTGAACCATCTTTTTAAAACAGAAGAAGGTTTCGGCACAAGACTTGCGTCCATCCACAACATCCGTTTCCTTCTGAAACTGATGGAAGACACACGCAAAGCAATCCGTGAAGACCGTTTCCTTGACTTTAAGAAGGAAACACTGGCTTCTATGAAATTTGATGAGAGAGGTTTCTGATTATGGATATAAACCATCTGAAAACAAGTGATTTTGATTATGAACTTCCGCATGAGCTGATTGCCCAGACACCTCTGAAGGACCGTACAACCAGCCGTATGATGGTTGTGCATATGAATAACGGTACATTTGAGCACAGGCATTTCTATGACATTCTGGACTACTTCAGAGAAGGTGATGTTCTTGTAAGGAACAATACACGTGTTATCCCCGCCAGACTCTTCGGCACCAAGGAAGTTACCGGTGCACATGTTCAGCTTCTTCTTCTCAGACAGATGGAAGATGATATCTGGGAATGTCTTGTCGGAAATGCAAAAACAGTCAAAGTCGGTACTGTTGTTTCTTTCGCTGACGGAAGATTAAAAGCAGAATGTGTAGAGACCGGCGACAAAGGCATCAGAAAAATGAAGATGATCTATGACGGTATCTTCAATGAGATTCTGGATCAGCTTGGCGAAGTCCCTCTTCCTCCTTATATTCGCGAGAAACTGGATGACAAAGAACGTTACCAGACAGTTTATTCAAAGATCGAAGGTTCAGCAGCTGCCCCGACAGCAGGTCTGCATTTTACTCCCGAAATATTTGCTCAGCTTCAAGCAAAGGGTGTTACTGTTGTTGATGTAACTCTGCATGTTGGTCTCGGAACATTCCGTCCTATGGATACAGAAGATGTTATGGAGCATGATATGCATGCCGAAGTCTGTTTCATGTCAAAAGAAGCTGCGGATACGCTGAACAAAGCAAAAGAAGAAGGAAGAAGAATCTTTGCCGTAGGAACTACAAGTGTACGTACACTGGAATCAGTATGGAATGCCTTCGGACGTTTCGAAGAATGCTCACTGGAAACAAAGCTCTTTATCTATCCCGGGTATGAATATCATACAATCAGCGGAATGCTTACGAATTTCCATCTTCCCAAGTCAACATTGATCATGATGATCTGTGCACTTGCAGGCTATGACACGATCATGGATGCTTACAAGGAAGCAGTCGGTGAAAAGTACCGTTTCTTCTCTTTCGGAGACTGCATGCTGCTGACAAATGAATAACGAAGAAAAAGAAGAATATCTTGCTTATCTGAAAAGCAGAAAATCTTCCGCAAAGACAAACTACTATCTTGTTTCCAAAAAAGAGATTGAAGAAATTCGCAAAGAGTTCAAAGACCGGAAACCAAGAATTCTTCTGCATGCCTGCTGTGCCGTCTGTGCCTCCTGGCCTCTTGAAATGCTTGCTGAAATCTTTGATATTACTGTTTACTACAACAACTCGAATATCTGGCCTGCTTCCGAATATGAACGAAGACGTGATGAGCTGATCCGTTTCATTTCAGAAACAAACAAGGAAATCAAGCTGATTGTGCCTGACTATGATAACGACAGCTATACAAAAATGCTTGAACCGCGCAAGGATGATCCGGAAGGATGGAAAAGATGTTTCTTCTGTTACGCATACCGCATGGATGAAGCTTATTCTTATGCGGCAGCGAACGGCTTTGACTACTTTACAACTGTTATGTCAATCTCACGTCAGAAGGATTCACAGAAGATGAACGAAATCGGAAAACAGCTTTCTGCAAAGTATCCTTCTGTACGGTATTTCTACAGTGACTTTAAAAAAGGCGGCGGACAGACACGGCAGAAAGAACTGGTGGATGAACATCACCTGTACCGTCAGGATTACTGCGGGTGCATCTACTCATATGAATCAAGACATCCGGAGAATAACAAAGATCTGTAATCATGCAGATCTTTTATAAAAAAGACACAGTAATCAAACTGTGTCCTTATCATCAGCGAATGATCAAAGTGTATTGAGTTTTTCGTTCAGAAGTTCAATGCACTTTTCTTTTGTACGAATAAGATCAAATGTTTCCTTTTCGTTGTCAATCACAGTACCCATTTCCTTTGCATTGTAATATGCACGTCCGAGCTTTTCATAAAGCTTGCTCAGATCTCTGGAAGTATGACCGACTTCAGAACGGATTTCAGCTTTTTTCTTTTCCGCATCAAGACGGCTGATAACAGTTTCACCTGCCTCTTTTGTTTTCTTTAAAGCCTTGTCTGCATAATCATTGATCTTCTTTACCATTTCATCCGGATTGAATCCGTTATTGTTCATTTCACTCATTTTATTATCCTTTCATGGTCTTCTGATAAGACCTGATACCATTTCACAGATTTCTTCATCTGCAGCTTTTCCTTCATGCACCAGTGCAGCGATTCCGTTTACCAGCATTACCGCAAGATATTCCGGTCTTTCAACAGAAAGAATATCATCTGCGTTGCCTTCCATGATCAGAAGCATCAGACCATGAGAAGAAGAACGCAATGCCTCTTCTGTGGAACGTGCACGCAGTACAGTAAGATCAACTTCACTGTCATCTACCTGCTCCGAAAGTGTACGGAATGACTTCACACAGTTTTCTATATACTGATCCAGACGTTCGTCATAACCGGGCTGATCCATCGCTTCCTGCATCATTTCTTTAAATACAGTATTGTATTTTTCGCTGATTGCTTCGATGACGTCTTCCTTCGATTTAAAGTAATAATAGAACAGACCCTTAGCAACATTCACTTCCTTGACAATAGAATTGATCGTCGTATCTACAATACCGTTTTCCTTGAACAGTTTTTCCGCAGCGTCAATAAATTCCTGTTTGCGCTGTTCACTGTCTTTTGATTCAAGCATGCTGTTCACCTCCTTGCGAAATAAATATATCACTGACTGGCGGTCAGTCAATACACTTCACACGATCTTAAGATTTCCCATATGAGCAGACAGATGATAAAATACAGGCATGAAACTGATATGTCCTGTATGCGGGCAGCCTATGACCCGTGAAAACCGATCTGCCGTATGTCCTTCTCATCACAGCTTTGATTATGCAAAAAGCGGATATCTGAATCTTCTGCTGAAACAGAGTACAAGCCATGGCGACAATGCAGAAATGGTGAAAGCCCGGACAGTATTTCTATCGTCCGGTGCATATGCTTTTCTCAGAGAACGTCTGAAGCAGCTCAGTTCTGAAATAAATCCTGCAGTGCTTTGCGATCTTGGCTGCGGTGAAGGTTACTATACACAGGCACTCTGCGCAGAAGAAAAATACGGCTTTGATCTGAGCAAGGATGCCCTGAAGCATGCAGCAAAACATGATCACAATACAGCTTACACAGTATCATCAATCTTTCATCTTCCCCTTGCCGATGAAAGCGCTGATCTTTGTATTACCTGCTTTGCACCGGTCGCCGGTGAGGAAATCAGCCGGATTCTGAAAAAAGGCGGACGCTTCATCCTTGTACTTCCGGCAAGAAAACACCTTTATGAACTGAAAGAACTTCTTTATCAGACGCCTTATGAAAATGATGAAGAGGAAACAAAAGTTCCTTTTAAGATGATTCATGAAGAACATATAGAAGAACAATTCACAGCGGAAGGTGAAGTTCTGAATGCATTGTTCATGATGACACCGTATGCCTACCATACTGCCGAAAGAGGCAAACAGAAGCTGGCGGAAGCAAAAAAACTGGAAATCACTGCCTCCTTTGTCATTCGTATCTATGAAAAACAATAAAAGATCTTCTCTGTGAGAAGATCTTTTATTTGTGATCAGAAACAGTATTTATCAATCCACTGGGACATTTCTCTGAGTCTTCTGATTCTGTGCTTAGGTCTTCCGACTCTTGACAGACCGTGGCTTTCCCCTTCAAAAATACACATGCGTGCGGGAACACCGAAGTATTTCATAGCCGCAAACATCTGTGCCCCTTGTTCAACCATGCAGTTGTAGTCAACAAGAGAATGAATAAACAGAATCGGTGACTTTGCACGGTCTGCATACTTCAAAGGAGAACAGTTCCAGATTTCTTCCGCCTTTGTCCAGGGAGTACCGTTCATTTCATTCACATCAAACGTCATGCCGATTTCACTTGTGCCGAAATCCGAGAGCCAGTTGGAAATTGAACGCTGCGAACATACACACGCAAATCTGTCAGTATGTCCTTCAATCCAGTTGCACATGAAGCCTCCGTAGCTTCCGCCGCAGGCTGCAATTCTCTTCGAATCGATATTCGGGTAAATTTCAAGAATTCCGTCAAGATAATCCATCAGGTCTTCATAATCGATTGTGCCGTATTTTCCTCTGATATCTGCGAAAGCTTCACCATAGCCTTCGGACCCGCGGGGATTGCAGAAAATCACAAACATTTCCTTGCCGGCGAAAGCCTGCATTTCATGCATGATAGCTCTTCCGTACGCTGCACGGGGACCGCCATGGATCTCAAATACAGCCGGATATGTCTTTTCAGGATCATAGTTGTAAGGTTTCAGAACCCATCCTTCAATATCCATGCCTGCACGATTCTTTACAGTATGAGGAACAGTAACAGAAATCTCATGCTCAGCGAAATATGCGGCATTAGGATCATAAACAGTCTTTCCGTTGACTGTAATCACATTTTCATAGTCTGCAGGGAAGTAAACTGCAGCATTTCCTTTTTCATCTGCGTCAAAGCAGAGAATACCGCCGTCTGCCGCAGACTGTACAAGCGTAATTTCATTGTTTTCATTTAAAGCATACAGATCTGTATGATAGTGCTTCATTGCTGTGAAATACACCGTATTTCCGACAGCCTTCATCATATTTCCGCCGGGACGTGCAATATCCGCACTGCTGATATCACCGATTCCCATTTCCTCTGTATTCTTTGCAATCAAATGATATTCTCCGGTTGTTAAATCTGCTGCGTAGAAATCATGTTCCTGACCGTTTCCCCATGTCTTCATATCTGTTGCCAGGAATACAATATCTTCATCACGGAACACAGCCTGCCTGATATTAAATACACCATCTTCCACAATCTTCACTGTTTCTTTTGTGTCAAGATCATAAACAGAAAGCATGCTGTGACGTGCAGGTACACCTGTAATTGCGGAAGATGCATACATGATCTTGTTTCCTTCAGAAGTAAAGAAACGAGTATCTGTCATCTCAGGAGTAATTCTTTCCAGAGATCCGTCGCTTTCTTTGTAAAGGAACAGTGCTGTATGAAGGCCGGCAATATATCCTGCCCCGTTCGCCCAGAAAGGAACTTCTTCCAGAACATGATAATCCAGTTCCTCTTCAGCTGCTTCTTTATCCTTTTCCGGATCCACGCGGTTGAAATCATCTTCAATCTTAAGCAGATACAGATCATCTCTGATCTTTCTGACGGCCTGTACATTGCGGTTCAAGGTGAAAGCAGGACATGCCTCTCCGCCGTTGATGCAAATACGGTAGAATGTTGTTTTTTCTTCCGTTCTTGCCGGTGAATCCTCATCTTTTCTCTTTGTCTGAAGAAGGATGGTTTCATCATCATCCCATGCAAGACAGCCGTGATTTGCAGTATATGTAAGCTGTCTTACTTTCTCAGTTTCTCTGTCCAGTACAAACAGTCTTACAGTATTTTCATTCTTTTTGCGGTCAGGAATATACTCTGTAAAAACAGCATGTGTTCCTGACGGGTTGAACATAATATTGCTCAGGCTCTTCAGTTCGGCAATATCTTCAATTGTGACCGGTTTTTTCATCATCTTATTCTCGCTTTCATTAACAGCTATAGTAACCTTAAAATCCCTCTGCGAAAAGCATTGCGCTCTCAGCAAAGGGATTCGTGATTTTTATTTTCTTACAAAACCTTCTTTGACAGCCTGTTCACCTACAGCTTTGGCAATTGCAGGTACGACTCTTTCATCAAACGGAGAAACAATAATATGATCCACATTCAGATCTTCTTCCGACATAAGATCAGCGATTGCATTCGCTGCTGCAATCTTCATTCCTTCTGTGATTCTTGTTGCTTTTGCATCAAGAGCACCACGGAAAAGACCGGGGAAGGCAAGCAGATTGTTTACCTGGTTGGGGTGGTCACTTCTGCCTGTGCCCACAATCCACGCACCTGCTTCCTTTGCGTCTTCATAACTGATTTCGGATTCGGGATTCGCCATCGGGAAAATAATATTCTTTTCATTCATGCTGCGGACCATATCTTTAGTAACAAGACGGGGAGCACTGACACCTACAAAGATATCTGCACCCTTCATTGCCTCAGCAAGAGAAGCATAGTGCTGATGATCCTTGTTAACATACTGCAGCAGTTCCATCTTCAAAGAGTTATATCCTTCACAGTTGTCAGGATCCAGACAGCCGTCAATATCGAATGCATAGATTCTTGTGAATCCGTAATTATAAAGCATGCGGATAATGGAGGAACCGGCAGCGCCTGTACCGCTGATTACCACTTTCATATCCTGCGGAGCTGCTTTTCTCAGCTTCATTGCATTGATCAGTGCAGACAATACTACAATTGCCGTACCATGCTGGTCATCATGGAATACGGGAACAGAGCACTCTTCAATCAGTCTTCTTTCGATTTCGACACAGCGCGGAGCACTGATATCTTCCAGGTTAATTGCACCGATTCCGGGAGCGATTGCTTTGCAGATGGAAACAATTTCGTCAACGTCTTTTGTATCAAGGCAGATCGGCCATGCATCAATATCGGCGAATCTCTTCATCAGCAGTGCCTTGCCTTCCATAACAGGAAGTGCAGCTTCCGGTCCGATATCACCAAGACCAAGTACCGCTGTTCCGTCCGTTACGACAGCAACCGTATTTCCGCGGAATGTATATTTATAAGAGTTTTCAGGGTTCTTTGCAATTTCAAGACAAGGCTGAGCTACACCGGGAGTGTAGGCAAGACTCAGATCATGTGCATCTACTGTCGGAACTTTGGCTGTAACAGACAGCTTTCCGTGATGCTCTTCGTGAAGTTTCAGTGATTCATCATACAGACTCATAATTTCCATTCTCCTTTTTCATACTGTATCTCATTGATGCATTCAATCCCTTCTGACTCCAGAAGTTCAGCGAATACACCTTTTCCTTCAATCAATGTATGCGTAAATGTTCCGTCATAGATTCCGTGATTCCCGCAGGAAGGACTTTTTGCTTTCAGAACAGCGATTGTACATCCGTGATCCCTGCAGATCTTCAATGACTTTTCTGCTCCGCTTTTATATTCTTCCGTAACATCCCTGCCGTCCTGTGCAACTACTTTCTCTCCCTTCCGTTCCGAAGGAATCCTTGGTGTCGGCAGTCCGCCGGCCTGTTCAGGACATACAAGAACAGCTTTACCTTCTTCATACAGTTTTCTCAATGAAGAAATCTCATTGTTTCCGCCGTTGTATTTACAGTTTTTTCCGGCAAGACATGCACTAAGCAAGATCATATACATCTTCCCCGTAACAATCAATTCCGACAAAACAAGGAAGATCTTCAATTGTCAGTTTTACAACAGCTTCTGCAAGCAGATCTTCAAAAGCTACAGGTACAGCTTCTTTGATGCAATGAGAAATCAATGCACCGGCACCGCCGCAGCAGATCAGATAAATGCCTGTATGCTTTACAATGCTTTCTTTTACTTCCGCACTTCTTCTTCCTTTGCCAAGCATTCCCCTTAAACCGCAATCCAGAAGTTCAGGCGTATATGCATCCATACGTGAAGCAGTTGTAGGCCCGGCCGAACCGATCGCCTGACCAGGCTTTGCCGGTGTAGGACCGACATAGTAGATCACTGCCCCGCTGAGATCAAAAGGCAGAGGCTCACCCTTTTCCAGCATTTCATGAAGACGTTTATGTGCTGCATCCCTGGCTGTATATACAGTACCTGATAAGAGAACAGCGTCTCCTGCATGCAGACTGCGGATGGTTTCATCGTCACAAGGAACCGTGATATGTTTCATCTCATCCATACTCAGAACACCATCCTTTCATGACGGCAGGCATGACAGCATATATTTACTGCCACCGGCATTCCCGCAATATGTGTCGGATATGTTTCCACAAGAACCCTCAGAGCTGTTGTTCTTCCATGAAGTCCCATAGGACCGATCATCAGTTCATTGGCTTTCTCCGTCAGTTCATCTTCAAGAGCAGCGTATCTCTCATCTTCATTCCGCGACTGCAGCGGTCTGAGCAGTGCTCTTTTAGCGAGATATGCACTATAGTCAAATGTTCCTCCGATGCCAACACCGACAATCATCGGCGGGCACGCATTCGGTCCGGCAAGACGAATGGTTTCCAGTATAAAATCCTTGACTCCTTCAATTCCCTGTGCCGGCTTCAGCATGCCGATTCTGGACATATTTTCTGAACCGAAGCCCTTGGCAGTCAGTTCCACTTCAACTTTATCGCCTTCCGTGATCTCTGCATAAATTACAGGAGGAGTATTTGTTTTTGTATTCTTTCTGTCAAAAACAGGATCAGCCACAACAGAAGCACGAAGATAATGATCTGTATAAGCACGGTTAACGGCATTTGTGACAGCTTCATTCAGACTTCCTCCGACCAGATGAACTTCCTGTCCGACTTTGATCCATACAACCACCATGCCGGTATCCTGACAGATTGGTATATTTTCTTCTTCCGCAATCCGGGCATTTTCCTCAAGCATGGAAAGCGCCATGACCGAACGACTGTCTGTTTCCCTTCCTCTGGCGTCTTTCAATGCTTTGACAATATCCGGAGAATAAATGCATGCAATTCTTGCGCATGCTTCGGTTACTGCTTTTCCGATATCTCTGACATCAATCTCTCTCATAGATCAATGATAGCACGTCAAAAAGTGAAACAGTATTACATTAAAATGTGAACTGTTTCACTTGTTTCTGCTTTGTTCAATCAGCATTTTTGCTTTCTTCAAAGCATCATTTTTCTCCTGAATCTCCGTACGGTAGGACTCTGCTTCAAAGCAGAGACTGCGGATAATTTTTCTGTGCAGATCATCTCTTCTCCGGTATGCCTCAATCATCTGCATTTCTTCAGAAGTAAGCGAAGGACCGGCAGGTATGATTTCAGGCTGCGGGTATCCGGAAAGTTCATTCATATCAACATGAAAATAATCACAGTATATGAACATGATTTCCAGCGACGGTTCTCCTTTTCCGCTTTCATACTGGCTTACGGCATTTCTGGAAACGCCGAGAACATCTCCCATATCCTGCTGGGTCATATGCCTGCTGATCCGCATTCTGCGAAGTCTTTCACCTAATTCCTGTTTCTGTGTGCTGCTTGTTGTCATACGATTTTTTCCGTTCTTTATCATAAGAATAATACATCAATGACAGTTCATGCAATTTGTAAAGAAGATAATTGTTTGCAATCTACATCGGAGAGTGCTAATATGATTTGGCAGTCAATTGTTAAGAGTGCTAAAAAGGAGTAACTAACATATGGCAAAGAAACAATTCAAAACTGAGTCCAAGCGTCTTCTTGAGCTCATGATCAACTCTATTTATACAAACCAGGAGATCTTCCTTCGCGAGCTGATTTCCAATGCAAGTGATGCTTTGGACAAGCGTCATTATCTCGGCGTTACGGATGCCTCAAAACTTGTACCTTCCTCTGAACTGAAGATTACGGTTGAACGTCATAAAGATACTCGTCAGCTTGTAATTGAAGATACAGGTATCGGTATGACTGACGAAGAACTTGAGCAGAATCTGGGCACAATCGCAAAGAGCGGAAGTGCAGAATTCCGCAAGCAGCTGGAAAAAGCTGAAGACAACATTGACATCATCGGCCAGTTCGGTGTTGGTTTCTATTCCGCATTCATGGTTGCGAAACATATTCTTGTTGAAACACGTTCCGCAAAAACAGATAAAGCTTACAGCTGGAGTTCTTCAGGAGAAGATGGTTATATCATTTCCGAAATTGATAAAGCTGACATCGGCACCCGCATTACGCTTGATCTGAGAGAAGATACCGACGATGAGAAATATTCCGATTACCTTGAGGAATTCAAGATCAAGGAACTGATCAGAAAGTATTCAGATTATGTCCGTTATCCGATTCAGATGCAGACAACAAAATACATTCCTGATCCGTCCGATTCCAGCAAGACAATCGATGTCCAGGAGATGACAACTCTTAATTCCATGACACCTCTGTGGAAGAGAAAAAAGAGTGAAATCAAAGATGAAGAATACAATGAATTCTACAAGTCCAAGTTCGATGACTGGGAAGATCCTCAGAAAGTCATTCATTACAATGTAGAAGGCAATATCAGCTATACAGCTCTTCTCTTTATTCCTTCCAAGACACCGTACAACTTCTATTATCAGGATTATGAACCCGGTCTTCAGTTGTATTCCAAGGGTGTATTTATCATGGACAAGGTGAACAACCTTCTCCCTGACTACTATCGTTTCGTCAAAGGTGTAATTGACAGTGATGATCTGAATCTGAACATCTCCCGTGAAATTCTGCAGCAGGACAGACAGGTAAAGGCTATGGCCAAGTCTGTTGAAAAGAAAGTTCAGTCCGCACTCGAAAGCATGCTTAAGGATGACCGCGAGGGATATGAAAAGTTCTTCGACAACTTTGGTCTCAATCTGAAGTACGGCATTTACAAGGACTATGGCATTTCCAAGGACAAACTTCAGGATCTGATTCTGTTCCGTTCCTCCAAAGAAGGCAAATATGTCACATTAAAGGAATATACAGAACGCATGCCTGAAGAACAGAACAGCATCTATTATGCATGCGGTTCCTTCATTGAGGATATCGAGCGTCTTCCTTCCATGGGCAAAGTCAAGGCAAAGGGGTACGAAGTACTGTACTTCCTTGATGAAAGAGATGAATTTGTAGCAAGCATCATGCAGACATACAAAGAAAAGCCTTTCCAGTCTGTAAACAAAGGTGACCTTGACCTTGATACAGAAGATGAGAAGAAAGAAAAAGAAGAAAAGACTGAAGCCAACAAGGACATGCTCGCAGCTCTCAAAGATGCGCTTGGAGAAAAAGTCAAGGATGTACGTATTTCCTCCCGTCTGACAGATGATCCTGTCTGTGTTGTCGCTGATGAGGGTGTATCCCTTGAAATGGAGAAATACATGTCTCAGGATCCTAACAGCCAGGGTCTTAAAGCTGCTAAGATTCTTGAAATCAATCCCGACCATGAAATCTTCAGCAAGCTGCAGAAAGTTTATGCTGAAAACAAGGATGCATTAAACGATTATGCTTCTGTACTTCTGGATCAGGCACTGATTATTCAGGGACTGCCGATTGATGATCCTGCCGAATATGCAAAGAAGATCACTGAACTTCTGATTAAAGCTTGATTACTGATAAAGGGAAGGCATCTGCCTTCCCTTTTATTATGACTGCTATTCTTTTACCACTGATTGTAATGAACCCTGTCTTCTTCGTACAGATCACGTTCTTGTTCTGTTTCATCTTCAGGATATCCGAAGGCAATCAAAGAATGCGGAATCTGTGTTTCAGGAAGATTAAACAGTTTTTTCTGCGCTTCTACACGATCCATCTGAGGCCATGTTCCCAGCCATACACTGCCGATTCCCATATCATGAGCCGCAAGAATCATGTTCTGGATGGCGATAGAGCCGTCAATTACCCAGTATTCCGGTGCAGGTTTAAAAGAACGTTCCAGATCCCCGCATACCAGAATTCCCAGTGCAGCATTGCGCAGCGGTGTAGCAGGTCTGCCGTTGGCATCGGCCATTTTATTCAGCATTTCACGGTCATCCACTACAATAAATGACCACTGTCTTGCATTCACACATGTAGGGCCGCTCATGCCGGCCTTGAGAATTTCATGGATCTCCTCCTTTGAAAGTTTCTGATCTTTAAATTTTCTGACACTTTTTCGTGTCGCAATTGCTTTTAATGTTTCCATAGTGTTCTCCGTTTCTGTTATTCATTTTAGTAACTGCAGGCAGAGATTTCAAAGAAGAAAGAAAGCACACTGCTTCCGCAGTGTGCATTTCGTATTTTTCCTACTCCCACATGAAGGACATCCATACAGGCACTTCATACTGCCAGGATGCTTCATTATGTGTACCGCCTTCATGACGGTACAGATAAGTTTTACAGCCCTTCTTCATTACCTCAGCTTCAATGTGACGGATGCATTCCTCAACACGTGCATCTTCTTCCGGTGTAGACTCATTTGTACCCCAGCTGAAGAACAGTCTGTTATCACCGAACCGATCAACCGCATCAATTTCCTTCTCAATGGCATCCATAGCTGGAATCAGCGAAGGAGAAATAGAAGCCACCTTGCTGAAAGCTTCACGGTAATGAATTGCAGCATATACCACAAGCATACCTGCTGCAGAATAACCGGCAAGTGCTGTTGCCTCTCTTTGCGGCCATGTACGGTAGCTGCTGTCAATAAAAGGTTTCAGTTCATTCACAATCCACTTGATTGTTTCATCCCCTCTTCCTTCAATTGTGCCGTAGATTGCACTCTGCAGAGTAAACGGGCAGTATTCATCCACGCGCTGTCTGTCCTTGTCGGAGCACTGCATGCCGACAATGATCATCTTCTTCCACCAGCCGTCCATAAATTCCTTCATGCCCATGCATTTGCCGAACGTTGCATCACTGTCAAAATACAGATTATGCCCGTCAAACATATAAAGAACAGGATAGCGTTCTTCACTGGAATCATAATCATCCGGGAGATACATATGAATCATACGTTCCTCCTTTGCGGGAGTAAACGGAACCATAAACTTCTTGATCATAAAACATCCTTTCATCTGTAAGCTGTCAAGCTTTTTCACACACAAATATATACCCTGCCCGCAGAGCCATTTCAAGTCTTTCACTGAGACTGATGCAATATAAAAGAGGCTTCCGCCTCCTTTATGTCATGAGAGTTTCACATCAAGAACACCGGGAACAGATCCCAGTTCCCGCATGATTCTAGGCGGCTCCAGACCTTTCGCCGAGGAAAGAACAAGTATCATTACCATGGAATCATCAGAATCTTTATCCGCCTGCACTTTTGCCTGAATAACGGAACAGCCGATTTTCTCCATTTCATCCATAATCTTCCGGATTGACGCCGTCTGATCCAGTTTCAGTTTCAGTCCCATATTTACGCGCAGATCACCGATATAAGAGGAATGACGGAAGATCAGCTGCACAGCAATGACGATCGCTGCTGCAAAAATGCCGATGATATACATCCCGGTACCGATGGACATTCCGACAGCTGCTGTTGCCCAGATACCTGCAGCAGTAGTAAGTCCCTGTACAGTGTCATTACGTACAAAGATAATACCTGCACCTAAAAAGCCGATCCCTGAAACAACGGAAGAAGCCACACGTGACACATCCACCTTTGTCGCATCCGCAAAACCATAGTATGAAACAATTGTAAATACACACGCTGCCATTGCCACAATGCAATGTGTACGTACGCCTGCAACCTTTGAACGGTTATGCCTTTCATAGCCGATAACGCCTCCGATACATGCAGCGAGCAGTATGCGGAAGATCAATTCACTCTGATACGGAATGCCTGTGTCCATAATTTTTCCTCCTGAATCAATGAAATGATAATAATAATCATACAACTGCTTTTTATGTCATTCAAAGAAATAAATGACTGCAGTATTCCAAAAAAAAGAAGAGGATTGCATCAACCCTCTTCCTTTGCGATTCATCAGCCGAGATCTTCGCCGTTTGTAGCGATAACCTGCTTGTACCAGTAGAAAGACTTCTTCTTGGATCTGGACAGATCTCCTTCACCTGCATTGTTCTTGTTAACATAGATGAAGCCGTAACGCTTGTCCATTTCACCTGTAGAAGCAGATACGATATCAATCGGAGCCCACATTGTATAGCCGATGCAGTTGACACCATCTTCATTGACAGCATCTCTCATTGCAGCGATATGGTTTCTCAGATAATCAATTCTGTAAGAATCATCAACTGTACCGTCTTCCAGTTTCTTGTCATACGCACCCATGCCGTTTTCAACAATCATCAGAGGAAGATGATATCTGTCCTGCATTTCATTTAATGCATAACGCAGTCCGAGAGGGTCAATCGGCCAGCCCCAGTCAGTTGTCTTGAGATAAGGATTCTTGATTGTATCCGGTTCTCCGCCCTTTCCGCCGACCATGCTTCCTTCATGGAAGTCGTAGTGTACATTTGCATCACGATGTGTTACAGCAAAGGACATATAGTAGGAGAAACCGATATAGTCTACTTTACCTCTTGTAAGAGCAGCTCTTTCTTCATCGGAGATCTGAATATCATATCCCTTTCTTTCCCACTGTTTTTCCATATAAGCAGGGATTTCGCCATGTACATGTACATCCATGAACCAGTAGCGTTTATGATTTGCAGCAACCATCTGCAGCATATCCTCAGGCTTGCAGGAATAACCGTAAAGAGGTTCATAAGCAATCATGCATCCGATCATGAAATCAGGATTGATCTTGTGACCTTCTTCAATTGCCATAGCAGATGCAATCAGTTCATTGACACCTGACTGATACATCATTCTTTCATTATCAGGATTGTCATTTGTTGTCAGGACAGCACCTTCCTGCAGCATATGATGTGCATTTGCATCAGCAGCCTGGTTGTTGATTTCGTTAAATGTCATCCAGTACTTTACTTTGCCGTTGTATCTTTCGAAGCAGGTCTTTGCAAAAGCAACAAAGAAACCGATGCATCTCTTGTCCATGAAGCCGTTGTACTTTTTAGCAAGATTATAAGGCATTTCAAAATGCTGGAGTGTAATTACAGGTTCAATACCATACTGATGACATGTATCAAACATTTCATCATAGAACTTCAGTCCTTCTTCATTCGGTTCAGCATCATCGCCGTTCGGATAAATTCTTGACCACGCGATAGAAGTACGGAAAGCCTTGAAACCCATTTCTCCGAACAAAGCAATATCTTCCTTGAAGTGATGATAGAAATCAATACCTTCATGGTTCGGATAATTCTCACCCGGCAGAATGCCGTCTGTAATCCGGCGGGGAATACCGTTTCCGCCTGCTGTCATAACGTCAGCGATAGACCAGCCTTTTCCGCCCTGGTCCCATCCGCCTTCGAGCTGATGTGCTGCTACAGCACCACCCCAAAGGAAATCTTTTCTGAATGCCATATTATATTTACCTCCATAATTCAGACACAGTCATTATACTATGAAACGGTTTTCTTTTTTCAGCCATAAAGAAAAAAGGAAACTTTTCAGTTTCCTCTTTTCGATCTTCAGTCGAGATCTTCGCCGTTGGAAGCAACTACCTTCTTGTACCAGTCAAAGGAGTCCTTCTTGGAACGAACCAGTGTACCTGAACCGTCATTATTGCGGTCTACATATATGAATCCGTATCTCTTCTTCATTTCACCTGTTGTGAAAGATACACAGTCAATGCATCCCCAGGGAGTATAACCCATCAGTTCAACACCATCTTCTTCAACAGCCTTCTTCATTTCAATGATGTGATTCTTAAAGTAGGAAATACGATACGGGTCATGGCATGATCCGTCTTCCTCCTTCACATCAATCGCACCAAAACCGTTTTCTACAATGAACAGCGGCTTTTCATATCTTTCATAGAAGTAGTTCAGAGCATATCTGAGACCTTCAGGATCGATTGCCCATCCCCAGTCGGAAGACTTGATAAACGGATTTGTTACAGAGTGAGCAGAAGAACCGTCCAGAGATTTGGATACGTCCTTATTGACTGTAGAATCTACAACATTTGTCATGTAGTATGAGAAACCGATGTAGTCTACTGTACCTTCCGCAAGAGCTGCCTTGTCTTCTTCTGTGATGTCCATATCCCATCCCTTGTTAGCAAACATCTTGAGTGCATATGCAGGGTAGTGGCCGCGGCACATGACATCAGACCAGAATACTCTCTGATGCATCATCTGCTGAGCAAGAACCTGATCAGCAGGACGGCATGAGAACGGATAAATCGGAACCATTGCAATCATACAGCCGATCAGATAGTCAGGATTGATTTCATGACCGAGTTTTACAGCCTTTGCAGACGCAACCAGTTCATAGGCACCGCACTGATACATTGCCTTTTCCGGATCAGGATAATTGCCGAAATGCGCACCGGAGTTTGTCCAGCCGAAGATGTCATTCTTATAATTCATCTGGTTGTTGATTTCATTGAAAGTCATCCAGTACTTTACTTTGCCGTTGTAATGTTCGAAACATACTCTGGCAAACTTGACAAAGAAATCAATTGTCTTTCTGTTCATGAAGCCGCCGTATTCCTTTGCCAGGTGATAAGGCATTTCAAAATGAGACAGCGTAATAACAGGTTCAATGCCATACTTCAGAAGTTCATCAAATACATCATCATAGAACTTCAGACCTTCAGCGTCGGGTTCTTCTTCATCTCCCAGAGGGAAAATACGTGTCCATGCAATAGATGTACGGAAGCACTTGAAGCCAAGCTCTGCAAACAATGCAATATCTTCCTTGTAATGATGATAGAAGTCGATACCTACATGATTAGGATAATAAAGACCTTCTTTTACACCGTCTGTAATAACACGTGGTGTGGATACGTTTCCTGCAGTCATAACATCAGCGACTGACAGACCTTTTGTTGTACCGATTACACCGCCCTCAAACTGATGAGCAGCCAGTGCGCCGCCCCACAGAAAATTTTCAGGTAAAGCCATAAATTGTTTATTCCTCCTGTTTTTAATACATAGATTCTATCATTTTTCATCTTTCGGAAATACAGTAATGTATTCTGATCTTCTTATATTCATTCATACAGACATGAAAAAGAGCCGTGTTCAGATCACGGCTCTTCTCTCTTTCATTTCTTATTCAGGCTGTGAGAATGCGATTTCTGTTGCACCTGTACGTGCGTCTTCGGCCAGCAGACTGATCGGAGCCTCTTCAATATGCAGTGTTGTAAAGGATCCGGAGAAACCATCTTCTGTCACGAACTCAACAGTCAGTACAGCATCCATGTATCCGTCATATGTCAGAACTGTTTCAGCACCGTCTTCCATGCCGCCTTCTGCGTAGTTTGTACCTTTGTCTTCAGATTCCGTTTCATGCAGATAAAGTTCTGTAACCTTGGAACCTGTTGTGTTATATACCGTGTATGTACCTGTTCCTTCAGGCTTTGCGAATGCGATTTCTGTTGCACCTGTGCGTGCATCTTCGGCCAGCAGAGTAATCGGAGCTTCTTCAATATGCAGTGTTGTGAAAGTGCCTGTGAAACCGTCTTCTGTTACGAATTCAAGAGTCAGAGTTGTTTCTTCCGTTCCCTCAAATGTCAGATCTGCATGCTTTGTGTTCTTCAGTCCGTTTTCACCGGCAAGATTTTCTCCCTTGTCTTCAGAATCTGTTTCATACAGATAGAGTTCCGTGACCTTTGAACCTGTCATATTGAAGACTTCGTATGCACCTGTGGATACTTCTGCTTCCGAAGAGCTTGATGAGTCTGCTGCAGAAGAAACTGCTGCAGATGATTCAGCAGGCGCTGTGCAGCCTGCAAGAAGTGCGATTGCGCACATTGCTGTAAATACCTTTTTCATTATCTTTTTTCCTCCCGGCAAAGCGTTTACGCTGTTTGCAGTTTTTATTTTAGGTATTCAGCTTTTTTTGAATATGTGATAAACCATACTCTGCCTGCAATAATCCATAATGTTCCTTTTTCTTTTAATCTTGTTTTAATCTGTCTTTAATTACATGGCATGATACAAAAAAAAGAATCCGGAGATTCTCTTTTTATTACATATAACGGTATACATTGAAGAAGCAGATCAGAATAATAACTGCCATCAGTCCCATGAACAGCTTGTCTACTGTTCTGCTTTCAATCTGCTTGTTGATGCGGCTTCCGGCAATACCGCCCATGATTCCGCAGCCGACCATCAGCACAAGATGCAGAGGATTGAAGGAAGGTACATTGCCTTTGACCAGTGTGGAAATCAGGCTGGAAAGCTGGGAGAACATGATGCAGTAGATAGAATACATCGCTGCTTCTTTCGTTTCCATTGAAAAGAAGTAGAACAGTACAACCAGATTGATCGGTCCGCCGCCAATTCCAAGAAAACTGGACATAATGCCAAGAATGACACCGATCACGAAAATCACAGCAGGACTTTTCAGATGCATCGTTCTGATTTTTGATTTAAAAACTGTATAAGCAAGAGTTCCCATCGTAACTATGGAAAGTACACCAGCCTGAATGGCACCAACATGTGAAGAGTCTGCCATACTGCTGACAATGCTCTGATACATAGATTTGCCGGCCAGTCCGCCGACAACTGCACCGAGCGCCAGAATTGTAGCAATCTTTGCATCAAACGGTTTTTTTGCTTTTAAATTCTTGTACATGGATACAACGGACATCGAAAGTACTGTGCATCCGGACAGGAATGAAACTGTAGTGACCGGCATTACACCTGTTGCGTCGAGTACAGGTTTGATGATTACTCCTCCGCCGATTCCGCAGATTGCGCCGACAACAGAGGCAAAGAAACAAACAAGTACAATAATCAGTGCTTCTAACATTTTTCTTTCTCCTTATTTTCTGAAATGGCCAGATGATCTGATGCTGTTTAATCTCTTGTTCCGAAGAGAAGCTGTGCAAGATGAATGACATTTGCACCTGCACCGGCAAGTGAGCTGTAACAGGAATTGCAGTAAACAAGAATTTCTTTTCCCGCCATAGATTCTGCAGTTTCCATGATAATACGATCCTGTTCCTGCTTGTCACAGATGTGCTGTTTTTCTTTCAAAGCTTTCATTGCTTTCGGTGCAGCAGTCATATTCCTTTCCGGTATCTCATTCATCATGAATCGTCCGCAGAACGGATCATGTACAGATATTTCATAATCCACTTTCATTTCATCCAGAAGACGATGAACGCTGTTTCTGAATGCATCATCTGCCTTGCCGCATTCCTGAAGAATGAAATGTCTTCCCGATAAATCCGGATAAGAAAATTCATGATCTCTTCTTATATGATCATAAACTGTTTCAACATTGCAGTCCTGACGGTTTTCAGCGAGGATCAGACGGCAGGTTGTACAGATTGTAAGAATCGTATCCCCTTCATCCGGATGATCTTTGCATATACGGCAGCAGTTTTCTGTAACCACACCCTGTTCCTTCATATAACTGATCACAGCTTTAGTTGTTTCCGGAAAACGGGCACGGAAATTACAGCTGGGAAAAAAATGTTCCATATGGATTCCTCCTGACATCAATGAGTATACAAAAGATTAAATAATACTTAAAATGATATTATATTATAATTATCATATCAGTTTTGTTATAAAGGAGACGATATGGAATCCATTCGAAAGCTCAGAATTTTCAATGAAGTATACCGTACTTTAAATATTACCCGCACTGCCGAAAAACTGTTTATGACACAGCCTGCTGTGTCACGTGCAATTCTCGAACTGGAAGAAGAATACTCAACAAAACTGTTTGAGCGCTATCATCACAGACTTCTCCCTACAGAATATGCGCATCAGCTGTACAAGCGAAGCATCCATATCATTAATTCTGTGGATGAGCTCGGACGGATCTTTGAAGATCACTCGGATATTACATTGCATCTTGGAGCTACCATTACCATTGCAAGTATTCTTCTTCCCGGTATTCTTGAAAGATACAAAAAGCAGCAGCCGTCCGTTAATGTACATGTGGTCGTTGCGAACGGTCCGTCGCTCAAGGAAAAGCTTATAAACAACGAACTGGATATCGCTTTAATTGAAGATGCCGGAAGTCATGATGATCTTGATGCAATCCCTTTCTATCATGATGAAATGGTACTGATCTTCTCGCCTTCTCACCCTTTGAACAGCAGAAAGCGAATCACGCTGAATGATCTGACCATGTATCCGTTTCTGATGCGTGAAGCAGGAAGTTCGCAAAGCATTTATCTGGAACATCTGTTTGCCATGGAGAATCTGAATATTCAGCCTGCATGGCAGAGCACCAGTACACATGCCATTATCAACGCTGCCGCAGCAGGACTGGGAACTGCAATTCTTCCTTCGCTCCTGGTCGATGAAGCATTAAAAAACGGGAAGGTGATCAGCCGTCCCGTAATTGATACTGAAATGAAGCGAACCTATTATATTGTTACACACAAGGAAAAGTTCTTTACTCCCGAACTTACCGCATTACGTTTATGCTGTCTGGAGGAGATTGAACGTTCTCCTCTTTAATCAATATTGCTGTAAGTCAGAAGAAGTGACAGTGCAAGAGCAAGACCGGGTGTCATGCTCTTTTTTACTATATACTCTTCACGCGTATGCGCACCGGTTCCGTCAACAGTTCCGATTGTCAGAGAAGGAATTCCCATAGAGAGCGGAATATTTGCATCTGTGGAGCCGGCATGAATGCCGACTTCTCCATCATAGAATCTGCGGATAATACCTGCTGCACGGTCTGAATATTCCTGCAGAACCTTCAGATCCAGATCACCGTTTCCGGGACGGATGCCAAGAACTTCAACTGTAATTTTTTCTCCTGATTCTCTGCATTCCTGCACGATCTGATCAAACTTTTCTTCCATGATCTTCAGACATTTCTGAGAAGGAGAACGGTATTCATACAGCATTTCAGCATGCTGAGCAATAGAGTTCACAGTTGTACCGCCTTCGATCCGTCCGACATTGAAAGTCGTTTTGTCTTCATCCGGCACTTCCACTGCATACAGCTTCTGAATCATTCCGGCAAGGATTGCAATCGCATTGGGACGCGGGAAATCGCCATAGGAATGGCCGCCCTGTACATCAACACTGACCTTATAACGATAAGAACCTACCGCACCATTGCAGCAGCCTCCCATGTTTCCGTCAAGGGATACAAAGTCCTTGATTCTTGTACCATATCTGCGGAATGTTTCCTTTGTCCCGTCCAGATTGCCCAGACCTTCTTCACAGGAATTCGCTATGATCAAAGTTCTGCGTGTCAGAGGAATATTATTCTTGAGAATATAACGTGCCGCAAAGAGAAGATTAACAAGATTTGCTGTATCATCCCCGATCCCCGGTGCATGGAGTTTTTCATCATCTTCATGCATCGGAAGTGTTTCCTTGTCCGGAAAAACAACATCAGTATGTGCTTCAAATACACATATATCCTCTGTATCCGGCCCAAGTTCCGCAACTACATTTTTCGCATCATCAATATGCACACCGGGAAATCCGTTTGCCATCATCCAGTCTCTGACAAATGCAGCACGAAGGTCCTCCTGATGAGAAGGAGCCGCAATTTTTCCAAGTGTTCTGAGAAGTTCAAGCTGTTCTTCATAAACAGATTCTGCATATGAAACTGTATTTTCGTAAGTATTATGATTCATAAGTTATTCCTTTGCTTTCTTTGGACTATATTACCATTTTGAAGAAAACCTGCATCCGCAGATACAGGTTCCGGATTATTCTTCAATTTCCGCAACTGCTTCAATTTCGCAGAGCATTCCCTTGGGCAGTGTCTTTACAGCTACACAGGAACGTGCAGGCCTGCCTGTAAAGAACTTTGCATAAACAGCATTAAATGCCGCAAAGTCTCCCATATCAGCCAGGAAACATGTTGTCTTGATTACATCCGCATAATCGGCACCGCCTGCTTTTAATACAGCTCCTACATTTCTGCAGGACTGTTCAGCCTGTGCCTCAATCCCTTCAGGTGCAGTTCCTGTTGCAGGATCAACACCGATCTGTCCGCTTGTGAATACAAATCCTTTTGCTGTATATCCCTGCGCATAAGGGCCAATCGCAGCGGGTGCATTTGCTGTAATGATTTCCTTCATTTTTACTTTCCTCCTAGATCAGATGAAACTCTGTCTGCCTTCCGGCCAGATAATACATTCTGTTATCTTTGAGTATAACATCTGTTTCCATGGAAAACTGAATTTCTTTTCCATCATAAGGAACAGATGCATTCAGTTCCAGAGACCATGCTGTATTATTGTGAACAATGTAATCGCCTTGTCCCGGAACACCGTCCTGCATATCCCACAATCCGATTGTCGGGCCTGCCGCATGTCCGTCAAAACCGATCGGATGAGAGTAAATACAGGGCATGATGCCTGCTTCAGCAGCTTTTGCACGGGCAGCCGCAAGTACCTCATTGCCGCTTCTTCCGGCAGTAAATTCATTCAGTGTGATATCCCTGAGCCGGTTGACAACCGCCATGCACTTCTTCAGATCATCCGGAGCATCCGTTTCTTCGCTCCGCAGTACATATCCCATCTCCTGCAGATCAATACACAGGCCGAGATATGAAAAACCGATATCACAATGCAGATAATCACCGGGAAGGATAACTTCCTCTGAAGCAATCTCACCTATGCCTCTTCTGTAAATTTCCAGATCATACTCAAACCACGGCTCCAGTCCGAGATCTTTTGTTTTCTGAATCATCCAGAAGCGGACATCTTCATTGGTTGTAACACCCGGCAGAATCACTGCCGGAGAAAAAGCAATGCGGATCAGGTCTCTGCCGATCTGGGCAATACCTTCATAAGCAGCCAGTTCCTCGTCGGTTCTTGTTTCAAGCCAGCCTACACAGACCGGTTCTGCTGATACAATCTTTCTTCTGTCTTCCTCATAAAGAGATTCATTGATTTTCTCATAAAGAGAATGAGAAAGACCGTCCGCAAAAGCAATCGTATCGGAAATATCCAGACCGATTTTCTGCGGGTTCATTTCGTGAATAGTTCTTCCGAGACATTCCATCTGCGTTTCAGGCTCTTCAGGAATACGAACGGAACTCTTCAATGATTTCGCTCCCCACTTCTGTCCTTTCGGATTCAGCCATGCAGGTTCATAGTATTCACCGATTGCAGGCACAGGATGCGTAAAGGAAAGTCTGCGTACAGTCCCGTCCGTCTGCAGAAAGAATGCCAGAATCGTAAGCCTTCTTGCAGTATACATGGATGCCGGAGAAAGTGTCCGGAATACCGGATCTTCATTGTATTCATTGTTGCATACAATCCAGCAGTCAATTCCGCTGTTCTTCATAACTTCAGGAAGAACCGTTTCAAGACGTTTGCGAAGCCATTTGTCTCTGATCCTGATCTGATCTCTGTACGGAAGGATTCTTTCTTTCCATCCTTCCACTGATGTAATTCCGTTTGCCAGTTCATGCATAACATCACCCTCCTGTTTCAGCAGCGGTAAAGATCGATCAGTTCGGTCTCTACGCCGGTAAATTCTCCTGTTCTTGATAAAGCATATGCATATAAAGCAATCTGATTCTGATACTTCAAAGCCATGCGTCTGCGGAATGTTTCCGGATCCATGCCGTTGCGTGCATCCGATTTATAATCATAAATCTTCGCACTTCCGTCATGATAAACAATCACAAGATCCATCGTCCCGTTCAGATCGATTCTCCCTTTGTATTTTTCACCGTTCAGGAATTCCGGATGTTCTTCATTCTCTTCAATGCTCATTGCAAAAGGATATTCTGTATATACAGCTTCTGCATTTTCAAGAATGCCCGGAAGCACATGGATACAGTAAGCACTGATTCTTTCAAGCAGAAAATTCCTCCATTCTTCAATTTCATCAGGAATTTCTTCGCTGAATTCCATCAAAGCCTGATTTACAGCAGAGCTGACCGTCTTTGATACATCTTTGCCGAGCCATTCATTTCTTCTTTTTACAACAAGCTCAAAGCACCTGTGCATCACTGTACCGAACAGATCTTCAGCCGGACGTCCTTCACTGATATAGCCCTGATCATGGATGCCGAAGCCGCTGTTCCCGGACTTTTCCAGCGAACTGGGAGTCACCGCAATACTGCATTGTTCATCGAGATGATGCTCAAGAGACAGTTCCTTTTGCAGATCGTCATCTTCAAGATCACCGTCTGAACTGCTTGCTGTCAAAGCTGCATGACGTGACAGCGAATTGATTACATCCATGATATCCGGCAGTGATCCAAGATCATAATCTTCATTTGAGAACCATGCTCCTTCCTTCAATTCCTCCATGAAGATCATGCATTCTCTTGCTCTTGTAGCTGCAACATATTCCAGACGTACCCATTCCTCTTCACGTTTTCTGACATTCAGTTCCATTAATTCCGGATGTCTTTCGTATGTAATCATAGGTTCAGAATGGAATGCATCTTTCGGTGCTTTGAAAACAGGCAGACATTCACCGTCGATCCGCAGATTATCATAGCCGTCATCTTTCAGTATCTGTGCTCTGTCAGCAATAATAACAATCTTTCCGGCAAGACCTTTGCACTGATGTACATTCATGATCGCTACAGCATCTTCATTGTTCTGCAGCGGTATTTCACGGGGAATTTCCGTTTTAACATATTCCAGCATCGCATCAGCGAGTTCCCGAATGCCTCCCTGCGTACCGGCGATGCAGGTATCAATGCACTGCAGCAGTTTTGCTTTTGCAGAACGAAGTTCCGTCTTTGAAATATCACGTCCGCGGGGAAGATATACTTCCGGATGCTCATAAAGAATGCGGGCTGCACCCCCGGCGGAACGAAAATAGAAACCGGATTTTTCAGCAAAATTCCGAAGTTCTTCTTTATACGCCTTCTTTTCCTCAAGAGTAAGATCGGAATACTGCATATTTGAAAGAATCTGTGCATTCGCCGCCTGATCATAGCGGGCACTTCTGTCTGCCAGTACATGAAACGCACTGACGTATGCATTGAGGATTACACTGCTTTCGACATCTATTTTTCCGCGAACTGCTGTCGCGATTCCCTTGTCGGCAAATCCCCGGACATATTCAGCGATTCTGTTCTTATCCTTTGTGATAATCAGAAAATCTCCGTAACGTGTTTTCTCATTCAGAGCTGTCATTGTCTCGACAAGATTGCAGACAATATCCACATCTTTTTTTGTCCTGCTCTTTTTATAAGATTCATCGTGTTCCATCGTGCAGCGGAAAACACCTGTATATGGTGATTCCCCGTGCCTGCCGGTCTGCATAGGTGAGTAATCCCGGATTCGTTTCTCGAATGTTCTGTTTACCCAGCGGATAATGGAAGCATCGGAACGGAAGTTGTTTTCAAGTGAAATAACTGACGCATTGGAGGATCTTTCCATACGTTCGCGAATCTCATAGAACAGTTCCACCTGTGCACCGCGGAAACGGTAAATGGACTGTTTCGGATCACCGACCACAAACAGGCAGTTGTCGCGCAGGATTCCGGGTTCTTTTTCAGCAAGTTTCCAGATCATATCGCACTGAATATCATCTGTATCCTGAAATTCATCCACATAAAGATGCGTATATTTTTTTCTCAGCTTGTCACAGATTACATCATTTTCCTTAACAAGTTTACCGGCTTTATAAAGAAGCTGGTCGTTTGTCATTGTCATAGGATCTGCATCTATATATGCATGGTAATCAGACGCAATCTGCACAGCCGTATGCATGAATCTTTCTGCAGCAGTCCATTCACAAGGATCAACATCATCCAGATGTACAGGACACCTCAGAGAGGAAGCCGTTTTAAATGCATTGAAAAGCGGTCTGTACCATTCCGTTTCCACAGCATCCTGAAGATCGCGAATCACCTTCCAGTGCTCGCTTTTCCACTTGTCGAAGAAGTTCTTCATCCGTTCCTCTTCCTGTTCTTCATCCATCATCTCAGGATCAAGAACAAAGCCGGCATCAAAAGCATATTCCATCAGAATCGTCCGGCAGAATGAATGAATTGTAGAAACATGAAGTTCATCAATTCTCTGCATCGCATCATCAAGAATCTTTCTTTCTTCACCTTCTGCTTCATTCAGTCTTCTGCGCATGGTCATGACAATACGTTCAAGAAGTTCCTGAGCAGCAGCTTTTGTAAATGTAATTACAACAAAACTGCGCATTGCTTCACCGGAAGCGATCTGATTGACGATTCTGTCAGACAGCATGGTCGTCTTGCCGGCACCGGCACCTGCTTCGACAAAGAGGTTGTCCTTAGCCGTTTTGATATATTCTCTTTTTTCGTTTTCAGTCATATCAGGCATAGATTCCTCACTTCACTAAAGCACGGTCGCAAAGCTTTGCAAAATCACAATAGGTACATTTTTCTTCGGTTTTCTTCCGGCCGGTTCCGCGTTTTTTCGGCATGCCGTTAACAGCATCGAGTATTTTTGAAATCTCCGGTGACGGATTTCCTTCCGTATTCTTTTCCAGTTCTTCGCCGATCGTAAAGCGGTCCGGGAATGTTCCTTTATGCTTAACTGCATTCACCATAACCTCCAGTCTCTTAAGACTGAAACTGTCCTGTGCAAAGACAGGAAGTACGGAATCCTCTTCCATTGCAAAAACATAAAAGAACAGATCATGGCTGATTCTCCAGCCATCAAAAGAACATCCGTATCGCATGCTCAGTTTTTTTCTGATCATTTTCTGCATTTCTTCCGTTTTCAGCGCTGAAGTATAAACTTCCATCTGCAGAGCAGTTCCGTGCAGGCTCTTATCCCTGATGCGATCAGGATTTCCTGTTTTGTAATCCACTGTTCTGAGAACAATCTCACGTTTTCCTTCATCGATCCTGCAGTCAACTCTGTCTATTTTTCCGGTCAGATTGAATTTCATGCCGGCATTCAGCTGTGCTGTCTTGAATTCAGCTTCAGCGAGCAAAAATTCCCATCCCTGTGAAAGATAATCATGATGAACTGTCTGAAGATATTCACGGCACTGCGACTTGATTCTGTTCACTTCTCTTTCCATGATCCAGTTTTCAGTCTCCGGAACTTCCGCAGATATTTTGATCTGCACTTTCCGTATCACTGCATCCAGTTTTTCGTCATCAACGTCAGACGGATAATTTTCCTTCTGCCGTTCACCGAAAACTTCTTTTGCATAAAGTTCAAAAACAGCGTGAATAAAATTTCCCCTCAGCCTGCTGTCCAGCCACGTATAGCCGGTGTTTTCCGGAATCTTTTCTTCAGCCATGGAACAGATTCTGTCGTAATACCATGCCCGCGGGCAGTCTGCCAGTTTTTCAAGAGAAGTCGCACTGAAAATATTATCTTCACTGAGAAGTTCCGACGCCGGAGTTACAGCAGGAAGATCATATTCAGGAACAGGAAGATTAATATGATGTCCCGGTACACCGTATGCAAAGCCGCGGCATGTTTCAATGCCGGCAATACTCATCAGGTCCAGTGCGAGAACGGCAGGATTGCGCATATTCATATCCTGCGTATCATATTCAGGCCAGCTGATCCGGAGTGTTCCCTTTTCCAGAGAACCGAAAGTTGTCAGTATTTCTTCACGTCTGCGGATTCCTTCCGAAGCAATCAAAGGAAGATATCCTTTTTTCAGAAGAACAGACATTTCATTGTCACTCAGTACAGGAGATTCATCCGTATGTCCGCTCATGTTGGACGCAGACATGCCGATGGCATAAACGTGCTTTCTTCTGAGTACGGAAGGATGGGAAAGGCTTCGCAGAACAATACTGTTTCCTTCTGCTTCATCACGCTTTTTCAGCATGCTGATTTTCTTGTCCAGCGTATTCATCACCTGTGCTTCATCTGCCTCAATATCCGCAAATGCAAAATAGTCACGAAGATCGCATAACGGTCCATAGGCTTCTTTATAAGCCATGCTGCCGGATGAAATATTCCGTTCAATCCAGTCCGTCAGATGTGTCATGAATACACCGCACGATGAAGTATATGAAAATAGATCAAGTATTCCCGCAAGTACATTGCCTGCCATTTCCCTTGTTATTCTTTGCTCTTCCGTAATCTCTTCGGTCATATATGCAGTCCTGTATGCATTCAGGTATTCTGCATACCTGCGGTATCCCCAGCCGATCATGTACTCCGCTTTTCTTCCTGCTTTTCCTCTGATCATCATCGACATCAGTGAACTCATACGATAAGTCCTGATTTCATCTTCAAATGAATAGTCAAAATCAAGAAGACTGTTCGAAAGAACATTTTTGAAATCCTGCAGAAGAAATCCTCCGGAAGCCCATCTGATCATTGCTCTGATCAGGCAGATCAGACGGTTGCCTGACAACGTTCTTCCGTCTTCAAAAACAAACGGAATACCGGCTGTTTCCAGTTCGGATGTAATCCACGGTTCCATTGCGCCGGAAGCATAGAGAATACAAGTTTCACCATAGGGATGACCGTTATGAAGGATATCATAAACTGCATGTTTCACTTCATTTGCGTACCCGAAACCTTTGCCGAATGACATTTCAACATCCGCAGGCATGATTCCGTTCAGATACGTGCTGAAAGAAGACGGAAGATCCAGAATCTCCGGTTCTCCTTTTCCGCCGGAAACAGCCGCGATTCCTTCCGTCAGACGCTTCTCATCATAGGAAAAATACTTCTGTTCAGAAGAAAGAATTCCTGTTTCCGCAAAAAAGCCCGGATCTTCACGCATCGCCTGAACGGCATCTGCCGCATAGTGAAGTACGCCGGCAGGATCCATCACTTCTTTTTGATTCATTTCTTTCTCAAAAAGATCCCGGATCAGAAAAAGATCATGTATACGAGGATGATCCTCTTTCTGAATCCGTGACATATTTACAGAACTCAGATCACATTCATTGTTTCTCACAATGCCAAGAATACGATAAATCTCATCCGCCCCGGCCTGATCCAGCAGTTCAGGCTCATTGTAATAAGATAATTCCCCGGCATGTTCAAGCAGTACCTTTCTTAAAAGAGATGAAGCATATTCTCTGCTGATCATTCTGACGGTTCTGCCTTTCATTGCCAGATCATATGAAACAATATTCTTCGCTGCTTCCGGAATTGTCATCACTTTGATTCCGAATACCGGAAAACCTGCAGATGCGATCAGTTCTCTTCCGTAAGAAAGATTTTCCGTAATCAGCAGTCTTTCTTTCTTTTCTTTATTTTTCAGCCATTCTCTGATATCCATGTTACATTCATTCCTTGCAATGCAGATATTATATCATCGGCTGTGCGAATATTTGCTCTTCTGAAAAAGTTCCGGTTATATTTATAATTAATTGAGGAGCTTGATAATATGAACAGAATATCATCAATACAGTTTGCAATCTCAGGAAGCTGGGACTGGGATCATACTTCAACAGACAAAGGATTGTTCCTTTACGAACATCATTCAGACAGCGGAGAACTGACTCTTCTGGATCACATATTATCCGGTGCAAAGATCGGATGCACCCCTGTTCAGGGAAAGAATGATCTGTTTTACGTTGTCGAAGAGCGCGGAACCCTGGATGGACGGAAAGCAGGCGGAGGCGGATACATTCATGTCATCCGGCTCAACCGCGAAAGAAAAAAACTCGAGATCGTTCAGAGAGCAAGGTCCCTTGCCGTCAATCCCTCTTATTGTGCAGTCGATCCAAAGAACAGATATCTGGCTGTTGTGCACCATACCTCTTCTCGCAATACAGCTACAAAACTTTACCGTGATACGGACGGCACAATCGTGAGCAGAACAGAGCATGATGATGCTGCAGCTGTTCTTTTCACGCTGAATGAAGACGGCACCATTGGTGAGGCTGCCGACTTTGATGTATATCCTGATGAGGGAAATAAAGTTTCCTTGCTGCACAGTGTCCATTTCATTCCCGGAACAGAATATCTGGTATCTGCAGATAAAGGTCTGGATGCTGTACACATCTGGAAAAACTCTGACGGAAAGCTTGAAAGAACAGATTCTGTAAAGACGGCGGAAGGCAGCGATCCGCGCTATATTGCTTTTCATCCCTCTCTGCCTGTTTTCTATGTGAATAATGAGCAGAAACCTGTTCTTTATACATTTGCATTTCATGATGGAAAGGCAGAACTGATTCATGAAGAAACGGTCATGAACAAAGAATGCCGTATGAAAGCAATGGCCAGTGATCTGCTCATATCAAAAGACGGAAAGCATTTATACAATGCTCTCCGGATCTGCGACATGATTGCTGTTTATGACATTGATCAGGAAGGGATTCCTCACTTTGCCGGAAATATTTCCTCACAAGGTTCGCATAACAGAGGAATGGCATTATCCCCTGACGGCAGATTTCTTTATCTTTGCAATATGGAATCCGACTGTATCGCTGTATTTGCAGCAGACGAAACCTCCGGCAGTCTTTCAGAAGCATTCACCATTTCCCAGTCACGTGCTTCAAACATGCTGTTTGTCAGATAACACCCGCAGAAAAACAAACGCCCGCCGTAACGGCAGGCGTTTTCATTTTGTAATTTCAGCAAAAAGCTGTTCTGTATTCTTAACAAAGATCTTTGCATTCGTCAGCTGATCTTCTGAGCGGAATCCCCACAGCACCGTTATACATTCCATGCCTGTATTCTCTGCCGTCATCAGATCTACCTCCGAATCACCGATATATACCGCATCTTCTTTATTAACATGCATTTTCAGAAGTGCTTCTTCAACCATATCGGGAGCAGGCTTTTTTCTGATTCTTTCTGTCACCCCGAGAGCAAAATCAAACAGTCCCGGAAAATAGAAACTGCACAAGTCCTGTACAGCATAGTCGCTCTTATTGGAGACAACTGCTGTCTGCAGTCCGCAGGCCCGTACCTTCGTGATCAGATCACTGATCCCTTCATACGGTCCGGTATGATCTCTGCAATGCTCTGCATAATACAGATTGAATGTATCAAATACACTTCCGATCTGTTCTTCAGGCGTGCCGGCAGGCACACCCAGTTCAACAAGTCTTCTGATGCCGTTTCCCACAAATCTTCTCGTTTCTTCTGTTGTTCTTTCCGGAAAGCCATATGTTCTCAGTGATACATTCAGTGCCTCATGAAGATCCTCCAGAGTATCAAGAATTGTTCCGTCAAGATCAAATACTGCAGCTTTGTATTTCATATGCCAAGATATTTCCTCAATGATTCAAGGTGTTTCATGCCGTCATCATAACCCTGCCAGTATAAAGAGCCAAGCTTTTCCATATTGCCTTCAACCCTGCCTACAGTTACCGGAAGTTCCGGAGAAATCAGATAGATTCTTCCATCCCTGCTGAGCTGTTCCAGTTCATCACACTGCCGGTTGTATGCATTGTTTGAGTCATCCAGTTTCTTTGCGAACTCAGGATGTTTCCGGTAGATCTTCTGAGCAATATCCTTCGTGCCTTCAGGCTTGCGGAAACCGTCCTCCCTTGTCTTGATGACAACAATCTTCTCATATCCTTCGTCGACTGCCCATTGATACGGAATCTTGCAGGAGCATCCTCCGTCAAGACACGGAATCCCGTCCACATTCACCATAGCAGATACATACGGCATGGACGCAGAAGCTTTGATTGCATCCATGATGTTGCTGCAGTGCCCTTTTTCAAAATATCTGGTTTCACCTGTATTGCAGTCTGTCGCAGCAGCGACCATTCTCTGTTCAGGATTATAAAAACGTTCATAGTCAAGGGCTTCAATCTGGTTGTAGTCATTCAGAAGAAAATCCAGACGGATTGCACTGTGGCTTTTTCTGATTGCTTTTGTACCGATAAATTCACTGTCATGACGGTAGTGAAGATTCGCTCTTGCACTTCTGCCGATCTGGCCGGAACAGTAGTTCATGCCCGCAAGAGCACCGGCACTGGTTCCGATGACACAGGAAAGGTTAATACCATTCATCATGAATGCATCAAGAACACCTTGTGTATACAATCCCCGGAACGCTCCGCCCTCCAGAACAAGACAGCCTTCCGTCAGTTTGTTTTCAGAAGTTCCCTTCGGAATCAGATCAAGTTTGCTGTATACCTTCATATTCAGTACCTCCGCAGTGTATTCTACTTCCAAACCTGAATATTGTCTTTTTTCTTCAATGACACATCAGCAAAAGTGTATAAATACGTACAAAAAAGAGAACTTTCGTTCTCCTGCTAGATCTGATTCAGAAATTCACGTGCTTTTGCGATTTCAAGATCCAGTCTGTCTCTCTCTTTTTCAAGACGCTTTATCACAGCTTCAAGAATATGAATTTTTTCTTCTTCCGCACACTCCAGAATCTCCCCGATTTCATGAAGGGAAAGTCCGGCCTCACGATAAGCAAGAATCTTGCTCAGTCTTTCAGCATCTTCTTCATCATAAAGCTTCGCCTTTTGAACACCATATCTTTCCGACGGTTTCAGCAGACCGATTTTATCATAATAATATAATGTTTTTCTGCTTACGCCTGTGCGTCTGCAAAGTTCATTTACTGAAAGCATTGTCCCGGATTCTGTCATCGGAACAATTTTATTTCCGTTCCCTTAGAGAACAGTCAAGAGCGGTATTGATGCGATTTTGCTTAAAACAGTACTTTTAATTAACTTCTTCACACAAAAAAGAAGCCCGCATCTGCGGACTTCCTTCAAATCATCAGATATTCAGACAAAGCTCAAATGCTGTCCAGATGCATGACATCAGGTTGCCCGGATGATCAGCGTCACCCAGAAGATGTACATGATCTCCCTTGATGGATTCATACAATGTTCTGTCGGAGTTATAGCCGACGGATACAACCACTGTATCTGCGTCAACAGGTTTTGTTACTCTGTGAATACCCTGCAGTGACTGCGAGATTGCACGTTCTTTGATATTCGGCTGGTTGTATGTAACAGTCTCAATATATGCTTTGCCGTCTTCATACTTCACAACTCTTGAATTTACACGGATATCAACTTTGTAATAATCCATAAGATCTCTTAAGCAGTTGTAGTTTGCTGCAGAAAGTCCTTCCACATTCATGATTGTCGGAAGTGTTTCAACAAGAGTAACCTTCTTGTTCTTTCTTGCAAGATCGTAAGCCAGTTCACAGCCAGTAAGACCGCCGCCGACAATAACAACGTTCTGATCTTTGATATTCTGATTCATCAAAGCATCAACTGCATATCTGACATTCGGATTGTCAAATCCTTCTGTATCCAGCTTTCTTTCCTTTGCACCGGTAGCGACGATCACTTCATCAAACTGTGCTTTGTCTTCTGCAGTGAATTCTGTATTCAGATGTACATTGACACCTGTATCCTTCATCTGTTTCTCATACCAGCGGATCAGTCTTCTGTCATCTTCCTTGAAGTCAAATGCTGCTGCAGCGATGAACACACCGCCGAGACGGTCATTCTTTTCAAACAGATGAACTTCATGTCCTCTGAGTGCAGAAACTCTCGCAGCTTCCATGCCTGCGATACCTCCGCCGACAACAGCGATCTTCTTAATCTCTTCTGCTTTTTCAATATTGTAGTGATTCTCCATGCCGCATCTGGGGTTCAGTGCACAGGAGATATCCTTTGTAGCAAGCTTTGCATAGTCAATCTGGAAGATACGTGCAAGACATCCGAAATGGCAGGAGATGCACGGACGGATATCATCCAGGCGTCCTTCCTTGAACTTGTTGCCAAGATCCGGATCAGCCAGCAGCGGTCTGCCCATGCCCATCATGTCGATTCTTCCGTCAGCGATTGCCTTGTCAGCGAGTTCCGGATCGTCAAAACGTCCGCCGCAGATAACAGGAATGCTGATTTCTTTTCTGATCATTGCAACATCATCAAGATTCAGTGCTTTCGGCATATATACAGGCGGATGCGGCCAGTACCATGCATCGTATGTACCATTGTCACAGTCGAGCATGTCATAGCCTGCTTTTTCAAGAATCTTTACAACTTCCTTTGATTCATCATAATCTCTTCCCAGTTCTTCAAATTCTTCACCGGGAACAGCACCTCTGTTGAATGCCTTTGTATAAGACTTTACGGAATAACGCACGGATACAGGGAAGTCTTCTCCGCATGTCTTCTTGATTTCCTGAACAATCTCAACCGGGAAACGAAGACGGTTTTCCAAAGATCCGCCGTACTCATCCGTTCTCTTGTTGAATGCTGAAATTGTAAACTGGTCCAGCAGATATCCTTCATGTACAGCATGAATTTCAACACCGTCAATACCTGCATCCTTAGCAGCCTTTGCACCAATGCCGAACCACTTTACATAATCATGAATTTCTTCTACAGTCATTTCTCTCTGCACACCGCGGGGATCCCATACATTCGCAAGAGCGGAAGGTGCAGGATCACCAGGAGCACCGGATCTTCCGGACAGAGCCGAAATCATGATAAATACCTTGGAGCCGTACTTATGTACGCCGTCCGCAAGATATTTCATGTTTTCAACATATGTTTCCGTATTGTTCATGATGGAAGGAAGATGTCCTCCCGGAGGCAGAGGTACAAGGCCTGTAATAATCAGACCTGTGCCGCCTTTTGCACGCTCAATGTAGTAATCCGCACCATCTTTGGTATAGCTTCCGTCCGGATTCATCAGACGAGGTGAGAATACACCCATCGGCAGCAGTGCGATTCGATTCGGAATTTCACATGTTCCGATCCGCACCGGTGAAAAAAGATGTTCATAGCTCATATACTGTCCTCCTCATTATGTATATATGATGCCTTTCTTCTGACTCTATTATAGTTATCTTTTTCACAATGTTTGCGTGAAATCCGTGTGAAAGTACAGAAAAAGGAACAGCTTTGCCGTTCCTCAGATCAGATTGAGATATACAAACGCATTATATATTCCGTTCTCAAGAATATCATCCGTAATATAGTCTGCAGCTTCTTTTGTTTCCGGGGTGGAATTGCCCATTGCGACGGAATATCCGCATGCCTGAAACATCGGCAGATCATTTGCACTGTCACCAAAGGCATATGCATCTTCTGCTGAAGCATGATAGTAATCCAGTACAGCCATAACACCTGATGCCTTGGTAATCTCTCTGTTTGTTACTTCACCGATACAGAAATGCTCTTCCGCAAGTTCCATCGTCTTAGTAAGTATATACGGTTCTTCCAGCTTTGCAGCAAGTTCAGGATACAATGGATTCCATTCTTCATGAAAAGCACACATCTTGTAAATGCGGTCGCACTCCTCGTCACCATGTTCTTCCGTATATGTACAGCTTTCTTCACATCCTCTTTTTCTTTCAGCCGGATCGTCACTGCCGCCGGAAAGATACCATTCCAGAAGCCGGTATCCCTTCTCATTGCAATATGCCCCTGCACTTCCTTCTAGAGAATAGCCCATATTCATTGAGGCAATCAGATGCTTGATCTTTGTTACATCTTCCTTTGCCAGAGGCTGGTCCATGATCAGTTTTCCTTCGGCATAAACCATCGCACCCGCCCCGAGGATAAAGCCGTCCACGGCATAGTTCAGATAATTCGATACTTCCGCCAGTGATCGTCCGGTACAGAGAAAGACTTTATGCCCTTTGTTTCTTGCTTTCCGCAATGCTTCTTCAGCACTTTCCGGAATCTTTCCGAGTTTCGGACTGTACAGGGTCCCGTCAATATCCAGAAACAGATATTTATTCATGATCGTCTCCTTTGCAAATATTCAGATTGCACGGAACTCCTTCCATTTGCCGGATCTGTATCTCATTGCAAAGAAACAGATACGCACAACCCAGTCACAGTACATGGCAATTCTTGTACCGACAACGCCAAGCCCCAGGATCGTCCCGAAGAAATATGCACCTGCAACTCTTGCCGTAAACATGGAGATGATACCGATCACCATCGTATACTTCGCATCCCCTGCTGCTCTCATGGCACAAGGCAGCACAAAAGCAGGAGCGTGCATCGCTGCAATCGCAATACATTCAATATTGATAATGAGCGAGGTAATTTCTGCAGTTTCCGGTGTCAGTGTATAAAGTTTCAGAGCAGCCGGAAGTACAAACATCAGAGCAGCGTTGGAAACGATCGCCATCACCCACGACCAGGCCAGAAGTTTCTTAATATAATACTGTGCCTGCTCATAATCATTTGCTCCGACACATTGCCCGACAACCGTAACAACCGCCAGCTGCATCGCCATTTCTGTTGTATATGCCAGTGTAACAAGGCTGTTTGCAACACCGTTGGCTGCAAGCTGGATGGTGCCGTATGTCGCAGCAATAGAGGATACCAGTACTTTTCCCAGCTGGAACATACCGTTCTCCACACCGTTAGGAACCGCGATATTCAGAATTCTCTTCAGAATATCACCATGCCATGCAAAAATATTCTTCCATGAAAGGGAAAGCGGGTTTTCCTTGCGGAAAGCAAGAGACACCATGATGACAGCTGCGACAGCTCTTGAAATCAATGTCGGCCAGGCAACACCGGCTGTTCCCGCTTTCATAACAATGACACCGATATAATTTCCGATCACATTGATACCGTTCATGACAAAAGAAACATACATGGTTGTTTTTGTCATGGACATTGAACGGAAGATCGCAGCAGAACTGTTGTATACGCCGAGAAACGGGAATGACAACGCTGTGATCCAGAAGTATGTGCAGGCTGCTGCCATTACATCTTCAGCTACACTGCCGTAAAGGACACCCAGAATCTGCTTATGCAGCACAAAACAGATGCCTCCTGTCAGTCCGCTGATGACAAAAGCAATCAGTACCAGCTGTGAAGCTGCAAGATCAGCTTTTTCTCTTTCCTTGTTTCCAAGATACTGTGAAACAATAACCGCTCCTCCTCCGGCAACTGCTGCAAGCAGCTGGATTGCCAGATTGTTGACAGCATTCACAATAGTAACACCTGAGATCGCAGCTTCGCCGGCCGAAGATACCATGATGGTATCAACCATGCCTACCAGCATCGCAAGCAGCTGTTCCAGAAGAAGAGGAATGATCAGTCTGCACAGTTGCTTGTTTGAGAACATCCTTTCTTTCATCAGTCACTTCTTTTCTACGGAAGTATCCGAAATTTTCTCGAAATATCTGACCATTGCACTATGGTCTTCCTTTGCATAACCGTCTTTCTTAAGATCCTGCATGATTGCCATAGTCTGTTCCGTCAGAGGCATCTTTGTACCGGTCGCTTCACCGGCATTCAAAGCATTGTTCAGATCTTTAATATGCAGTTCAATACGGAAACCGGGCTTGAAATGATGTTCCATCATCATCGGTGCCTTTGCATCAAGAACGGTGGAACCGGCAAGTCCGCCGCGGATCGCCTGATATACAAGTTCGGGATCAGCACCGTTTTTAACAGCCAGTGTCAGAGCTTCCGATACAGCAGCGATATTCGCTGCAACAATCACCTGATTGGCAAGTTTGGCTACATTGCCGGAGCCTGTCTCACCGACGTAAACAACTGAAGCAGCCATATTCATCAGCATGTCATGATACTTGTCAAATGTTTCCCTCTTTCCTCCTGCCATCACGGACAGTGTTCCGTCAATTGCCTTAGGTTCACCGCCGGAAACCGGAGCGTCCATCATCTCAATTCCCTTTTCAGCAAGAGCGGCAGCGATGGAGCGTGTCTCCACCGGATCAATGGAACTCATATCAATCACCAGCGTACCCGGTGCTGCGGTTTCGATAATGCCGTTTCTGCCAAGACAGCACTCTCTTACCTGAGGTGAGTTCTGCAGCATCGTGATAATCACACTGCATTGAGAAGCAACATCTGCTGCATTCTCTGCCTGAACAGCGCCAAGCGCCTTGAGTTCATCCATATTTTCCTGATGATGATCATAAACAACCAGTTCGTATCCTGCCTTGGCAAGATTTCTGCTCATGGGTTTTCCCATGATGCCGAGTCCGATAAAACCTGTTTTCATATATTTTCTCCTTGGATCACATTACTGTTTTCCTGTTTTTATTGTAGCTGCAAATGCACTGTTGCATAATCCGAGAACTGCCGAAAGAATAAACAAAGTTTCCATTCCCAGAGTCTGCCAGATCCATCCTCCGAACAATGCGATCAGAATCGTGATCAGATGATTGACTGAAACACCTGTAGAGATTGTTGCACGTACTTCATCTTTGGAATCCGAGAGGTCCTGTACATAAACATTGGATGCCATGGAAGCCAGTGAAATCACGCTGTCCAGCACATAGTTGACACAGCAGACGATAAAAGCAATATTCATCGGGAAGATATGATGCGCAAAACCGTAGAAGAAGCATACGATCACCAGAATCAAAGTATCGGAGATCATCACGATCTTGTATCCGACCTTGTCAATGATCCTGCCGATCAGCGGTGATGCAAAGAAGCCGGCAATAGCCGATACTGCATAAAGTGCGGAAATCACGCCTGCCCCTGCACCGTAGAAAAGAATCAGAACATACGGTCCGAATGTAAAGAACACCTGTTTTCTTGCACCGTAGAATACCTCCAGCATGTAGTACTTTGTATATTTCTTATGAAAGTAGAAACGTCTTTTTGATTCATCCTGTGCACTGGATCCTTTCATGCGGAAAGAACTGATACAGCCGGCAGCGGTAATTACAGCCGAAACGGCAAAGATGATACGGTAGACGGTTGTAGAAGCTTTGACAAACATAAACAGAACTGCAATCACAATATATCCTGCAAGTGTCCCGATCTCGCGCAGAGATGATGTAATACCGAGAGCTTCACCGCTTCTTCCGTCTTCGGAATACTGCAGCGTCAGTGTATTGCGCATGCCAAGCTGTATATGATCACCAAGTGAATAAATACAGATACAGATTGTAATCAGCACTCTTCCGGCAGGTACAATCGCATGCAGTCCCATGCCTGCCAGCATAAGAACAGCACCAAGCTTGTAAATATTCTCGGCAGAGAATTCATAAAGTACAGCAAGAATGAATACCAGTAGAAGTCCCGGAAGTTCACGGAAGAATTCCGATACACCTTTCTGAAATTCCGACATGCCGACAATCTCTGCAAGGTAGTTGTCAATGACACCTTTGTAAAGACCATATGCAAGACTGAAGGTAAGCATTGCCGCAAAGAATGCCATATACCCGGAATCTTCTTTAAATACAGATGACAGTTTGTTCTTCATATCTTTCCCCCTTTTTCCTGTCAATGATACCGCGAACAGATCAATAAACCATCACGAAACGCTTCTTCGGAAAGAAAAAAGATGCCTTGAAAGCATCTTTATACAATACCGTTTTCTGATCAGGGAAGTCTGTTTCCTGCACTTCTGTAAAGATCATACCATTCCTGATGTGTCAGCGTAATATCTGCACCTTTTGCGCCGCAGGAGAGATGATCGATATTTGCTGTACCGGTAATTACCTGTGTACGGCCGGGATATCTCAGAATCCATGCATAAGCGATGGCATCCGGAGTAACATGATACTTTTCAGCAAGTTCATCCAGTTTCTCATTCAGATCCTTGTATTTCTCATTGCCGAGGAAGACACCCTGGAAATACCCCATCTGCAGAGGAGACCATGCCTGTACAGTCATCTTATGCATTCTGCAGTATTCCAGCGTACCGCCGTCACGCATCACCGCCGGTGCATCCGCCATATCAACATTAAAGCCGGCATCGAACAGCGGCGTATGAGCAAGCGAAAGCTGCATCTGATCTGCTTCAAGCGGCATGGAAAGCCCGCTCTGCAGCAAAGCCATCTGTGAGGGGTTCATGTTGGAAACACCGAAGTGCAGAACTTTTCCTGCCTTTTTCAGTTCTTCAAACGCTTCATTTACTTCTTCCGGCTCCATCAAAGCATCCGGACGATGCAGAAGCAGAGAGTCAATATGATCTGTTTTCAATCTTGAAAGGATACCGTCTGTACTTTTCAGAATATAGTCTTTTGAAAAATCAAAAGAACCGTCATGAATCGCACACTTTGACTGAATAAATATCTTTTCACGCAAAGAAGGATCCTTTGAAAGAACACTGCCGAAAAGTTCTTCCGATCTGCCTCCGCCGTAAATATCAGCGTGATCAAAGAAGTTAATGCCGCAGTCAACAGCAGCGTGAACAAATTCATCCGTATCTTCTGAAGTCATTCTTGCAATACGCATGCAGCCGGCACCGATTGCGGATACTTTTACACCTGACTGGCCGTACTCTGTATATTTCATGATTATTCTCCTTGTCCTTCAAGGACCGATTTATACCGAATCAAGTATAGCATATAACCGTATTCCTGACATATTTACATTCTTTTTTAATAAATTAAGTTCTTTTAGACAAACTGACGATGCTGTCGCTTTGCATTTCATAATAGATCACGCTAAAATAACGCGAACGCAGTTAGTGCGTGTTTTTAGTGATTCGGAGGTATGAATGAGAGTAGGCTTGGATATCGGATCAACAACGATCAAATGTGCCGTCATGAACAGCATGAATGAAATTGTCTGGTCCGCATACGAAAGACACAACAGTCATATTCTGGAAAAAGCACAGGAACTCCTTCTGAAGATCAAAGAAGCGATCTCAGATACCAAAGCTGTTCTTGCAATCTCCGGTTCTGCAGGCATGGGGCTTGCAGATACAATCGGAGTGCCCTTTGTACAGGAAGTATACGCGGAACGTATCGCAGCCGGCAAACTTCAGCCGTCTACAGACTGTATTATTGAACTCGGCGGAGAAGACGCCAAAATTCTTTTTCTCACCAACGGTACGGAAGTCCGCATGAATGGTTCATGCGCAGGCGGTACCGGTGCATTTATAGACCAGATGGCAACATTGCTGAAGCTGTCCGCTGATGAAATGGACAAGGAAGCATTAAAGGCTGACCGTACATATACCATCGCATCGAGATGCGGTGTATTTGCCAAGAGTGATATTCAGCCTTTGATCAATCAGGGAGCGAAAGCATCTGATATCGCAGCTTCCATTTATCAGGCAGTTGCCAACCAGACCATTGCAGGTCTTGCCCAGGGAAGACCGATCAAAGGAAATATTCTTTATCTCGGCGGACCGCTTACTTTTTCACAGTGTCTGAGAGAAACATTCGACAGAACACTTCACGTAAACGGAACATGTCCTGAGAATTCTCTTTACTATGTTGCGATCGGTGCTGCTCTTTATGCCGAGAAGGAAGCCGATCTTGACGAAATGATCAACAAGCTGCGGAATTACGGAAAGACCGTTTCCTATGCAAGTCTTGAACCTTTGTTCAACAACCGCGATGAATACTGGAAATTCCATAATCGTCATGCAAAAGCTTCCGTCAAACGTGTACCTTTTGATGAAAACTGCGGACGTGTGCATATCGGCATTGACTCCGGTTCCACAACCATCAAGATGGTTGTCATCAATGATGCCGGTGAACTTCTGTTTACGGACTACCGTCCGAATGACGGCAATCCTGTTCCGATTGTAAGAGATCTTCTGAAAAAGATTTATGAAGAACACCCCGGCGTTCATATCGCATCTGCTGCTGCGACCGGATATGGTGAAGCATTAATGACCAACGCTTTCCATCTTGACAGAAGTCTTGTTGAAACCGTTGCTCATTTCACAGCAGCCAAGCACTTTATGCCTGATGTAGATTTCATCATTGATATCGGCGGACAGGATATGAAATGCTTCAAAATTGAAGACGGTGCAATTTCCGATATTTTCCTGAATGAAGCTTGTTCCTCCGGCTGCGGAAGTTTCCTGCAGACCTTTGCACAGGCTCTTGGATACAAGGTGGAAGACTTCTCGCAGATGGCCCTTTTCGCCAAGCATCCTGTTGACCTTGGCTCACGCTGCACTGTATTCATGAACTCTTCGGTAAAGCAGGCGCAGAAAGACGGTGCACCGATTGACTGTATTTCTGCCGGCTTTGCGATTTCTGTTATCAAGAATGCTTTGTACAAGGTAATCCGCTGTTCTTCCGTTGACCAGCTCGGCAAAAAGATTGTTGTGCAGGGAGGAACCTTCTACAACGAAGCAGTACTTCGTGCCTTTGAAAAAGAAATGGGTGTTGAAGTCATCCGTCCTGACATTGCCGGTCTGATGGGTGCGTACGGTGCTGCTCTTTATGCAAAAAGCCACGCGGATGAAGATGCCGTCAGTTCCATTCTGACACCGGATGAACTGAATACATTCACCCAGAAAGTAAATAATGTCCAGTGCCAAGGATGCGGAAACCACTGTCAGCTGACAATCAATACTTTCTCTGACGGCAAACGCTTTATTTCCGGAAACAGATGTGAAAAACCTGTTACCGGCAAAGCTGCGGATGATTCCCTGAATCTATATGCATATAAGCTTGCTCTTCTGGAAAACTATGCAAAAAATGAAGGAAACGGAACAAGAGGATCCATCGGCATTCCGCTTTGTCTGAATATGTATGAGCTTCTTCCGTTCTGGCACAGAATGTTTACGGAACTCGGCTTCAAAGTTGTCGTATCTCCCGTTTCAAACCGCGCCATGTATCAGGAAGGACAAGGAACCATCCCTTCAGATACAGCATGCTATCCCGCCAAGCTGAGTCATGGTCATATTCACTGGCTGTGCAATCAGAAAGTAGATGCGATCTGGTACCCCTGCATGAGTTATAACGTGGATGAATCTCTCGGAGACAACCACTATAACTGTCCTGTTGTTGCTTATTATCCTGAAATTCTCAGGGACAACCTCAAGGAACTGGAAAACGTACGTTTCCTCAATCCTTTCGTAGACATTTCCAACCGTGAGGAATTCACCAGAAGATTCCCGAAGATTCTGATGGAATGCCTGAACGGTCTGAACAAGAAGGAAATTATTTCCGCTATAGACAAGGCTTATGCCGAGTATGAAGGACATATGGCTGACCTGAGAAACAAAGGAAGCGAGATTATCGCTGAAGCAAGACGTCAGGGAAAGCAGATTATTGTTCTTGCCGGCAGACCTTATCACGTAGACAGTGAAGTCAATCATGGTATTGACCGTCTGATTATCAGGCAGAACGCTGCTGTAATCACAGAAGATTCTGTATCTCATCTGGTTTCAAAGTTCAATACAGCCGTTCTGAATCAGTGGTCCTATCACAGCCGTCTTTACGCTGCTGCTAAATACTGTACAACACAGCCGGATATGAACCTTATTCAGCTTGTGTCATTCGGATGCGGTCTGGATGCAGTTACAACAGATGAAACAAAAGAGATTCTTCAGGAAGGAAACAGACTGTATACACAGCTGAAGATCGATGAAATCACCAATCTTGGTGCTGTCAACATCCGTATCCGTTCCCTGTTCGCTGCTCTGCAGGAACGTCTTGAAGCGGAAGGAGGCAGATAATGGAATATCTTACCCCGAGTTTTACAAAAGACATGCTGGATGATTATACAATCCTCATTCCGTGCATGTGCCCGATCCAGTTTTCATGCATTAAACCTGCAATGGAAAGTGAAGGCTATCATATTGAGATGCTGACAAACAGCGGCGAGCAGGTTGCCAGCCTGGGACTGCGCTATGTACATAACGATACATGCTACCCTGCGCTTCTTGTCATCGGCCAGTTTCTGGATGCACTGAACAGCGGACGGTATGATGTGCATCATACAGCTCTGCTGATCTCCCAGTCCGGCGGCGGCTGCCGTGCTTCAAATTATATTCGTCTTCTCAGAAAAGCACTGGTCAAGGCCGGCTATGGTTTTGTTCCGGTTGCTTCAATCAATGCCTCCGGTCTTGAAAAAGGTTCTACAATGCCGATGAGCATCCGCATGCTGAGGAAAGTTGTTGCTGCTGCAGAATACGGTGATGAAATCGCTGCTCTGCGCAATCAGATCACACCTTATGAAAATGTCAAAGGTGCAGGAGATGCCTGGGCTGCGAAGTGGATCAGTACCGTCAGCGACTGGTTCCATGCAAACAGGAATTACAGTTTCCACGCAATGAAGAAGAAATTCTTCGATATTGCAGATGATGCCGCTCTTGTTCCGGTTACGAGAGTTCCGAAAGTAAAAGTCGGTGTTGTCGGTGAAATCTATGTAAAATTCTCTCCGCTGGGCAACAATGATCTGCAGGCTTTCCTTGAAAAAGAAGGCTGCGAAGTCAATATGCCCGGTCTGATGGGATATATCGAATACTGTGCAGCGAATCTGAAGCTTGATACAAAGTTCTACGGCATGTCTGCAATGACAGGACGTATTGCCGGACTTGCCCTTTCCATTCTCGACAATACGGGAATTGCCATGAACAAGGCAATGAAGGCTGCCGGTTTCTACGCACCCGGTTCTTTTGCAGAACTGATGAAAAAACCTGAAGGTATACTGAACCTTGGTGTAAAAATGGGTGAAGGTTGGCTTCTTACCGGTGAAATGGTGGAACTGATTGAAGGCGGTTATGCAAATATTGTCTGCGCACAGCCTTTCGGATGTCTTCCCAACCATATCTGCGGAAAAGGTGTTTCCAACAAGATCCGCTCTATGTATCCTGAGGCAAATATCACAGCGGTTGACTACGACCCGAGTGCCACCCGTGTAAATCAGGAAAACAGAATCAAGCTGATGCTTGCCGTCGCAAGAGAAAAGCTGAAATAACCATACAAAAAGGGATTGTATCAGAAAACGGACCTTTTCTTTCCTTCCGTAAGAAGAGATCCGTTTTTATATTCAGAATATTCTGCATGCTGAATCTCCTTTTCTTATCCTCTTCTGCGAAGTGATCATGGTATAATAACTGTAATTATTATATTGAGGTGTTTTCTATGACCATTGAAGAACTTGAAGCATTTGTAGCGGCTGTCAGAAGTGATTCCTTCACAATGACGGATGCCAACATGAAACATGTTGATTTCAAATCAGATGAAATATTATCTCTTGAAGAAGAGTTCGGTACTCCTCTTGTTGAAAATGATGCATCAGGACGCGGTGTACTTACAGAAGCAGGACAGGCACTGCTGGAAGAAGCAGTTCCTCTGATCAGACAGTACCGTATTTCCCTTAAGAGAATGGATACCTTCCGCCGCCGTGATACACGTCCGATTGTCATCGGCACGCTGCCGATTATGGACCAGTATCGTCTTACCCGCACATTCAGACGCTATGAAAAAGAATATCCCGGTGTACAGATTAAATTTGAAGAAGCAGAAGCCAAAGCACTGCTGAACGGTCTGCAGCAGAATTACTACGATGCAATTATCGTCCAGGAAAGACTGATTAATGTTCCTAACGTTGCCAGAATTCCTATGGCATCCGATGAACTTGCTGTGATTGTTTCACCTGACCATCCGATGGCAGAAGAAACAGGAATCAGGTTCCGTGATCTGAAAAATGAGAAGTTCTTCCTTACTGATCCTGCTGCTGTTTCTTTCGGCCGCGGAACTCAACTGCTGAAAGATCACCAGATTCCGACGGATGATATCACTTATACAGATCCTGCACATATCTTCGAAGCAGTTCATCATCAGGAAGGAATCAGTATCATGCCTGTTTCTGCTTTGATGCGTCATAAGCAGACTGATCTTATTCCCCTTCCGTTCAAGCCTCGTGAAGGTGTCAATATTGTCTTTGCATATAAAAAAGATGTATTTCCTACCCGCAACATGGAGAATCTTCTGAACACCCTGCATCTCAGAGCAAAAGCGCTTCCCATTTAAGAAAGCGCTTTTTTTTAAGCATTTTCAAATGAATGTCAACAATTTCCGTATTTTGATTGCTTTTGTTTTTTTTGTGTTTAAAATAGCTATGGTTTATTGCTGAAAGAAGGAGGTACGGCATGAGAAACTTTATTATCGCAACAGCATCAACATGCGACCTTGATAAAGAATGGCTCGACGAACATGATATTCCTATGATCTCCTACACCTGCGAGGTAGACGGGACTGTTTATACAGATGACTGCCGTCCTGAAACAAAAAGGACAATCTTCCGTCTGATGCGTGAAAATAAAATGCCTAACACGTCTCAGATCACAACATATACATATTACGAGTTCTTCCGGGAACTTCTTTCTGAAGGCAAACCTGTTCTTTTCTGTGATATGGACAGAGCGATCTCCAGTTCCTGGTTCAATTCACAAAGAGCTGCCGAGCAGATTCATGAAGAAATGCCGGATGCACAGCTTTATATCCTTGATACAAGATGTGTTACTGTCGGTCTCGGACTTCTTCTCGACAATATGGTTCGTCTTGCGGATGAGGGAAAATCCGTCAATGAAGTCATCTCCTGGTTTGAAGCGCACAAGCTTCGTATAGCACACCGCTTCCTTGTGGACGATCTGCAGTGGCTGCGCAGAGGCGGACGCCTTTCCAACGCTTCCGCAATTGTCGGAAGTCTGCTCTCCATCAAGCCCCTGATCTACGTCAATGATGAAGGCAAGCTGATCGCATTTGACAAAATCCGCGGAAAAAAGAAAGCAATCCGCACGCTTCTTGAAAGCACGGAACATGATATGGGAAGTGCTGCGGGCAAAGATATCTGGCTGTGCCACAGTGACTGCCTTGAAGACGGTGAAAAATGGAAACAGATGGTTATGGAGAAATATCCTGAAGCGAAGTCAGTTACTCTTCATGAACTCGGTCCGGTCATCGGTGCTCATGTAGGTCCCGGTTTTCTGGCGATTGTGTATATTTCCGATTCCGAAACAAGAATTGCTTAATGAAGACTTCTGTCATATGACGGAAGTCTTTTTCTGTACCTTGAAGTATGTTTTGTCATAAGATAAGTTCATGAATTCAGAAAGGATTCTTTTATGAGTGAGCATACATATACAAAAGCTGAACTGATTGCAGTCGCTGCATCAAAGAAAGATGAACTGATCAGTCTGGTATCACAGCTGATCAGAATCAAGAGTGAAAACCCGACAGGTTCACAGCAGGAAGTAATTTCCTTCGTACAGAATTATCTCAATGCACATCACGTTTCCTGCAAACGTGTATACACAAATCCCGACTTTCCCTGTATTGTTGCAGAATACGGACAGAAGGAAGGCTTCAGCTTTCTGATCAACGGGCATGTTGATGTTGTCCCCGCCGGTGATCTGTCTGCCTGGGATTTCGATCCATACTGCGGTACTGTCACTGACCGCGAAATTCTCGGAAGAGGCACTTCCGATATGAAAGCCGGAATTGCTTGTGCCCTTTTCACGATCGGACTGATCAGTGATCTGAATCTTCCGATAAACGGCAATATACGGCTTCATATCGTATCCGATGAAGAAAGCGGCGGACAGTATGGCTCTGAATGGCTTTGCAGAAACGGCTACGCTGATGGTGCCGATGCCTGCCTTGTTGCCGAGCCGACCGGCATGGATACGATTGAAATCGGACAGAAAGGCGGTCTGATTCTGACTTTAAAGGCGCAGGGAACCGCTGCACACGGATCTCTGGGAAATTATAAAGGTGATAATGCGATTCTCAAGCTTGCACGGATTCTTCCGATGATGGAACAGCTGACAACTATCAAAGGACATTTTACAGAATCACAGCAGGAAGCTCTGGAAGCTTCAAAGAAATTTGCTTCGGATCTCAACGGAAATATTCCCGGCATTGAAAATGTTATTGATCATGTCACAACAAATATCGGCCTGATCACGGGCGGTACAAGGCCGAACTGTGTACCGGACAGCGCCGAAGCAGTGATTGACTGCAGACTTCCCATCGGTGCAAACCGGAGAGAGATTGCGGTCAAGGTTATGCAGATTATCAATAAAAGCGGGATTCCGGGAATTACTGCAGATCTTGATTTCAAATCCGATGCCAACTATACCGAAACAGATACAATGATTGTGAAAGCGTTCAAGGAGAACGGCGAAGCCATTCTCGGTCATGAAATCATTCCTGCATACCAGTGGGCTTCATCAGATGCCAAACACTACCGTGCCGCAGGTATTCCGACGATTCAGTTCGGTCCTTCCAATGCCATCGGCATTCATTCAGCAAATGAAACAGTCAACATCGAGGATGTTGCGTATACTTCCCGTATCTACATGGCTGCAGTCTGCGACATGATGGGAATCCGGTAAAGGAGGATATAATATGCTGCTTAAACAGATCATAGAGGTATTTGATGTTCTTGACGATGCCTGCGCTTCCGGCGAGTCGGTGATCCGCTATCTGCATTCCATTGATGAAAATGCCCGTACATCCACCTGGCCTCTGACGGGTGCCAAAGGTACAACTGACATGGTTCGGGTTCTGATTCCCGGAACAAACGGAAAAAGTTCCGGCGGTACAGCACCTACTTTGGGAATTCTCGGAAGACTCGGAGGTATCGGGGCAAGACCGGCACAGATCGGCTTTGTGTCCGACGGAGACGGTGCTCTGGCATGTCTTGCGGCAGCCGCAAAACTGCTGGATATGGCAAAGAAAGGTGATCGTCTCGAAGGTGATGTCATCTGTTCTACACAGATCTGTCCTCACGCACCGGCAATTCCTCACAAGCCTGTACCCTTCATGGGTGCTCCTGCCGAAATGAAGCTGGTCAATGCTGCGGAAATCGACGGACGCATGGATGCGATTCTTTCCATTGATACAACCAAAGGAAACAGAATCATCAATCACAGCGGCTTTGCTCTTTCACCTACGGTCAAAGAAGGATGGATTCTTAAAGTATCCGATGATCTCCTTGATATCATGTCCACTGTTACCGGAAAAAATCCTTATGTATTTGCACTTACAATGCAGGATATTACGCCATATGGAAATGATGTCTATCATCTGAATTCCATTCTGCAGCCTGCCACTGCCGCAGATGCTCCGGTTGTCGGTGTAGCAATTACAACTGAAACAGCAGTTGCCGGCTGTGCATCAGGCGCAACCAGTTTCACTTCCGTTGAAGAAACCGCAAGATTTGCAGTAGAAACCGCAAAAGCATACGGAAGGGGTTTATGTTCCTTCTATGATGAAGAAGAATATGAACATCTTGTTTCACTTTACGGAAACATGAAGAAAATTACAGGAAGATAAAAAAAGGTCTGACTCAGGCAGATGGACATCACCATCTGCCTTTTTTCAAACCCTCTTCAGTCTGTATATGATTTTTTCTTATCCAAGGAACTGCATGAGAATCAGCGGCATGAAGATGGCCGGCATGTAGTTCATCAGTTTCAGCCTGGTAATACCGAGAAGATTCAGTCCTGTACCGATAATCAGCAGTGAGCCGACACAGGTGATTTCCGCAATGACTGCTTCCGAAAGCAGTGCTGCCGCAAAATGTGCAAGCAGTGTAATACCTCCCTGGAAAACAAGAACAAACGCTGAAGCAAAGAGAACACCGATGCCAAGTGATGAAGCAAAGACAAATGATGAAATCAGATCCAGTGTTGACTTTGTATAAAGCATGCTCTGATCACCTGTGATACCGGCATTGACCGAACCGACAAATGTCATAGAGCCGATGCAGAATACAAGAGAAGCTGTGATAAAGCCTTCGGCAATACTCTTTCTTCCTTCGCCTTTGCGGAATTTCTTTTCTATTTTTTCCGTGAAATCTGTAAAATGTCTGTCAATATCCACTGCTTCACCGATAAGAATACCGATGACCATGGAGAGAATCATAACAATTTCATTATTTGTCTTGATCGCTCCTGCAACTCCGATTGCCAAAGTGCACAGGCCAAGTCCCTTCATAATCTGATTTGCGATCCTGTCCGGAATTCCTTTTCCCAGAAGCATTCCGGCGGAACTGCCGGCGATGACTGTCGCTGCGTTGACAATAGAACCAAGAAACATCATATATTCACTAACCTCTTCCAACTATTCAATGATCGCAATTATACAACGTTCTCCTTATATTTTTTAAAAAAGTGCATCAGAAAAGAGAGCTTTCGCTCTCCTTGCTGCTCTTGAAGTCAGATAACAAAATCATCTTCCACTGTTTTTCTTGCTTTCCAGATACTGAGTGAAATATCTTTTCCTCTCATGCGGATCAGATGTTCTTCTTCATCAGCGAAATAACGTGAAGACATTACATACTCGCCATCGTTGACAAAGATTTCCACAGAACTGTGATCCACAAAGATATCCAGTGCCGACAGTCCTTCCTCCAGATAAATTCTGCGGTCTGTACCGTATTCCGTATTCATCTGATGATTCAGGTCACCGCGGTCAATCGTAAGATATCTGCTGTTATGATCGTACTTGATGACAAAACCATTCTTGCGCGGTCTGGAGAAAAGATTCAGTTCAACACTTTCGTCACCGGGATCATCCACACGGATTACACAGCTCTCAGCCATACGTCCGTGCATGTTGTCAAAGACAATCTTTCCGTCTTTTGCTTCAAAGAGAAGATTTCCTTTGAGGGCATCAGCGGAAGGTACAGGTTTCTGGATCAGTTTTCCGTCTTTGATTGTCAGAATTCTCGGCAATGTCTGCAGATGTGACCAGCCTTCTTCATCAGTAGCCGGTGTTTCGGAACCTGAGACCCCGAACCATCCAGCAAGAACAGCAGCGTTCCCGAATACCTTCTGATTCGCACACTGTGCTGCATAGAAATCAAAGCCTCTGTCAAGTTCCTTCATCGGTGCATCGGGAGTAAATGTTCTCTTTTCCAGATCCAGATCACCGATCATATATACATTCTGGCACTTGTTGCGGAACTCGTCTCCCTGCGGCTCATATCCCTGCGGAGAAAAGAGAAGAAGCCACTTGTCACCGATCTTTTCAATGTCCGGACATTCCGCCATATAGCCGAAGCCATCCTCATATCCTTTGACTTTCAGTTCTCCGTAGAACTCCCATCCTACGGCAATCTGTTCCGATCTGTACAGAAGCAGATGTCCGGTCAGTCCTTCATCCTGTGCACCGAGCAGAATCCAGTAATAATCATTTTCAAAGAAAATATGCGGATCTCTCTGGTGTTCCGTATATTCTTCATGCGGGAGAATAATCGGCTGGCGGAGCTTGGAAATATGATTTTCCTTGTCCATAGCCGCAATCATCTGATAAGGAATTCTCTGTCCGTCCGGTTCTCTGTGATTGCCTGTATATACAAGATAAAGATACTCTTCTTTTACAAAACCGCTGCCGCTGTAGCATCCGCAGTTGTCATATACTGTATCAGGTTTGATCGCAAGACCGATATTCTTCCAGTGCAGCAGATCATCACTGACAACATGATACCAGTGCTTCATGCCATGCACGCCGCCATACGGAAACCATTGATAGAACAGATGCCATTTGCCGTCAAAATACGAGAATCCGTTAGGGTCGTTCATCAGACCTGTAACTGTCTGAATATGATAATCTTCTCTCCATCTGGAATGGCTGATTTCTTCATGCAGGGCTTCCAGTTCTTCACGGTCATCTTCGCTGTATATACGCTTCAGTTCTTCTTTTGTCCATTCTTTCATGGTATAAGCCTCCTGACTCATCATTTCAAAAACATGTATGCCTATTCTAACATGCTTTGTATCATTTTCACGAAATCATCAAAGATGTCTCAGAAGATATTGAATCTCATGTACAGAAGTTTCGCCGGCTTTTACAACCGGTTTTTCTTTCACATCAGGATAATTGACTGCATTGGGCATATATGCAGTTTCCAGTGCACATGCACTTCTGAAACCATAGTACACATCATCCTTTCCCTTCATCTCATCCAGCCAGTTGCCGCTGTAGATATGAATACCCGGAAAGTCAGAAACTGCCGTAAGTTCAAGACGGTCCGAAGAAAGAACAGCCATTCTGCGCATGCCGCTGCCGGAAACAGGATAGTAATGATCATAGCCTCTGCCGGCCGCAAGCTGTTCATTGTTCTCTTCAATATCTCTGTTCAGCTGTTTTGCTGTACGGAAATCAAACGGTGTTCCTTCAACCGGAAGCACTTCATCCTTTGCCATGCCCGATTCATCCAGCGGTGCATAAACATCCGTGAATACCTGAAGTTTCTGTTCCATTGCATGACCGTTCCCGAACAAGTTGAAGTAGGAATGATTAGTATAAGCAAACAGTGTATCCTGATCAGCAGTTCCTTCAGCTTTGATGGAAATGCCTTCTTCAAGCAGTGTATAAGTAATCTTTACAGCAAGATTTCCCGGATATCCCTCTTCCCCGTCCGTTGAAATACGTGTAAATACGGCAGATGTATCCGTGCATTCCGTCTCATACATTTTCTTGTCAAAGCCTTCCATGCCGCCATGGTTGCAGTTGCCGTTGTTGTTCACGGGAAGATGATATTCTCTGTCATTCAAAGTAAAGATTCCTTTGCCGATGCGGTTGGCTGTACGGCCGATGGAAGCACCGATATAGGAAGTCTGCTTCAGGTATCCTTCCATGGAAGAAAAACCTTCCACAATATCAATCCCCGTTTCCTTGTCAATAAAAGAAACAAGAGCCGCACCGTAGTTCATCACCTTCATGATCAGATGTGCATTTTCAAACGTATAAAGAGCAACATCTTCTCCATACTGGTTTTTGCCGAAATATTCTTTTTTCATAACCGATCCTCCAGAAGACCATAATGTACAAATGCTTTATATAAACCGTCACAGTCAATATCGTCTGTTACATAGTCCGCTTTTTCTTTTACTTCATCCAAAGCGTTTCCCATTGCCGCAAAACTTCCGCACGCTTCTTTCATGCAAAGATCATTGGGACCATCCCCGACAGCGATCACCTCATGCCGGCCAAGGTGATATCTCTGCAATGTTTTCCGTATCCCTTCCGCCTTGTCTGCCGATTCATGAAATACATCGGCAGAAAGATCTGTCCATCTGGTATATTTCAGATGTTCCGTTTTTGAAAAGACTGTTTCCCAGATATCTTCATGTACCAGAGGAATCATCATATATACAGGTTCTTTGATCACTTCCCGCGGATCTCTTTCCGGCGGAACAGGAGTGTGAACGGCAGCTTGTTCGTCAACCACAAACTCATTCACCATATTGATCCAGATCATATCTTCTGTCAGAAGCTGACAGGGAAAATGCAGTTCTTCCATAGCCGAAACAACCGTTTCAAGATCATTCTGTTCACATGGGACAGCATAATAAATGCCTTCGGAATCCTTGCAGCAGGCACCGTTCATATACAGCCATCCGTCCGGTTCAAACATTTTCATGTTCATATTTCCGATTTCCCACGGATGCCTTCCGGTTGCCGCAAAGACCATGATTCCCCTTTTCTGAATTTCGCTTACAGCTTTTACTGCTGAAGGAGGAATACTGTTCGTACGATGTGAGAATACCGTACCGTCCACATCAAGAAACACTGCCTTTATCATATGATTTTTCTTTTCTCCGGATCACTCTTACGGCAATATTATCCTTCATTCTTCCTGTTTTGTGAACCTTTAACATCACCTGTTGTTCACCACATCTTAACGTTGACAAAAACAATTTCCTGTATAATGCTAATGAACTGTATGTCAGTAAAGAAAGGAGGCAGTCATGCTGTTTTCACGTAAACACGAAGAAGATTTCGACGATGATCTCGACGAATATCCTGATGATGATCTCGACGACGATTACGATGATGAGGAAGAAGACAGTGAAGAAGACAGGCCGCATGGTTCAGGGCTGATTATCTTCCCGATTCTTGTTGAGCTTGCTTTTGCAGGACTGCTTTTCATAAAGAGCAGCGCTGCTGCTCTGCAGTATCTGTATGCTCTTGTGCCTGTTCTTCTTGGTACATCGCTTGTCGGTACTTATGTTTATAACCGGGACGGTGATATGAAACTGTTCTCGGCAATTGCCATTCTGAATTCTGCAGGCATTGCTTTCCAGATGCTTTCAGATCAGATCTACCCTGTCACATCTCAGTACAGTATCATCAAAACACTGATCGGTTTTCTGATTGCCGTACTGTTTGTGTTGTTCTACAGAATCCTGCGCAGACTGCTGGAGCATTCATATATGGCATGGTTCATGATGATCTTCTCTGCTCTTGTCTATATCCTTCTTATAGTCAAAGGAACAGATCCGAACGGATACGGAACAACAGCCTGGCTGTCCGTCGGGAACTATACCATTCAGATGACGGACCTGACAAAGATTGCAGGTATCTTCTTCTATGCTTCACTGTTCTCCAGCAGAATGGGAAGAAGTGACCGCCAGATCCTCAGCATGTCCAACCTGTTCATGATCGTCAACGCTGCCGGTTCTGTTATGATTCATGAACTTGGCTCCCTGTTTATCCTTTTCTTCCTTCATCTGTCCATCCTCTATATCTTTATGAACAGAGGCACAAGGAAGAGAATCTATCTGCTGGTGGTTTTCTTCTCTGTCATCGCCGGCATCGGTGTCTGCTTTGCACTGTATAAAGCAATGCTTCCGGCAGCGAATGCAGGCACATTGAATTCTGTTGAAAATGTCCTCTGGCCGGTTGTAAAGAAAGTCTATACAAGATTCTCTGTCACTGCCAATATTCAGAGCGATCCTTACGGAGCAGGATATCAGCTGCTTCAGGGAAAGATTGCCCTTTGGACTGCAGGTCTCTTTGGAAATACAGTCAATTTCACCGGTATTCCTCTGGCGTACAGTGATATGGCATTCCCTGCCTTTGTATCCCAGTTCGGTTTTGTGCCCGGACTCATTCTGATCCTTCTGTTTGCAAGAATCTTTATCTCCGGCAGTGAGATCAGCCGCAATCTGGTCAGTGTAAACAAAGCAGATGCGGTCGTCGTATACGGTGCATCCGTACTGATCTTCCTTCAGGCAATGATCGTCATTCTCGGTTCATGCAATCTGATTCCGTTTACCGGACTTCCGATTCCCTTCCTGAGCCGCGGAGGCACGTACCAGATGATTGTCTTCTGCTTCTGCGGACTGCTGCTGAACATGTCTGAAAACGACGGATACGGTCCTCTGAAAGGAGATTCTGAATATGACGAATAGAAACCACAATATGAATCTTTTATCCAGAAGAAGAATACGTCTGGCAGAACTTGCAGTGACAGCCGGATGTCTTATCTTCTGCGGCATGTTCAGCTGGAAATATGTGATTCATCCTGCTGTTTCAGATGAAGCTGACGCACTTCAGCATGATATTATCAACAGTTCCATATCTTCCTACCGTATTAACGGAAGCGTTGTCGACCGTACGGGTGAAACGATTTACGGAAGTTCATCTGCCGGTGCAGCTTCTTATGCAGAGTATCCTCTGAACTACAGTTACGCATATCTGCTCGGCTACTATACTGTAGATTCCGGTCAGGAGAACACCTATGGTCTTCTGGGCAATCTGAACCGTTATCTCTACTACAAGCTGGATGATGAATCCACCGGTTCCACGGTTAAACTGACGACTGAAAACAGTCTGCAGAACTACTGCTATCAGCTTTTGAACGGAAATGAAGGAAGCATTACAGTCATTGACAATGACAGCGGTGCAATTCTTGCTCTTGCCTCAGAAAGCGGTGCCGGCTTCAACGTCAATGATCTGGATACATTATTCTCTTCCGACGCTGCCGGTGCACAGTACAGAAGAGGCACTTACGAAAATGATCCGCCGGGATCCACCTTCAAAGTGGTTACAGCTGCTGCCGCACTGAAAAAAGCAAAAGAAGAAAATCTCGGAGATGACTGGTGGTACTACTATGATACCGGTTCTTATATTCCGGAAGGATCAGGCTTTTCCATTACAAACTTCAACATGGAGGCATGGGGAGATCTTGATCTTGAGTCAGCTCTGAACAATTCCGTCAACTGCTACTTTGCAAATCTCGGTATTCAGGTCGGTGAAGATGCGATGAAAGAAATGGCTTCAAAATTCATGATCGGCAAAGAAATCGAGATTCCTTTCCTTGATACGCTGACTTCCGACTTTGAACTGAACGACGGTACTCCTGTAGAAATTGCACAGGCTTCCTTCGGTCAGGGAGATACCCAGATCACACCTGTACATATCGCCATGATTGCTCAGGCAATTGCCAACAACGGCGTCATGATGAAACCTTATATTGTCCAGAGTATTACCTGCGGAAACATACTGCAGTATACAGCCTTCACCGGAAAGCTGAGTACTTGTATCGATCTTGATGTGGACAGAGAACTGAAAAGCATCATGCACAGTACAGCCGAAGGATACGGTCTTACGGAAAACACTTACGGCATGGTTTACGCCAAGACCGGAACCGCTGAATGTGCCGGCGGACGTGTTCATACGTATCTCATGGGATTCACGGAAGATGCTTCTTTCTGCATCAGTATGAACAATGGTGATTACAGTTCCAACCTGTATCCTATAGCCCGCAATCTGGTTTCTTTTATCAACAGTCTTTATCACTGAACGTACTGCATCAGCGGTACGTTTTTTTCATGTAAACGCTGTCATCATTTTTATCAATAAATCATTGTAAAAATGAATACACTATGATCTTTACATATATTTTCTGAAAGAGTAGAATTGCGCCTCGGAAGGAGGTTTCGTTATGAAACTGGTTTATGATATTCATGAAAAACCCGAAATGAGTAAACGAATCGTCTATGGTTTCCAGCAGGTTCTTGCTATCATGGCTGCGACAATCGCAGTACCGATGATCATCGGCAACGGCATGAGCACAGCTGCTGCCCTGTTCGGTGCAGGCGTAGGCACATTGGTTTATACATTCTTCACAAAGCGCAAGAGTCCCGTATTCCTGGGTTCTTCCTTCGCATTCCTCGGCTCCATGTCCGCTGCTTTTGCCGGTGCTGTATCTGTATCTGCAGGCTATGCAGGTCTGATTGTCGGTGCAGTGTTTGCCGGTCTTGTATATGTTGTATTTGCAATGATCATCAAGGCTGCCGGAGTCAGATGGGTATCTGATCTGATGCCTCCGGTAGTCATCGGTCCTACTGTAGCAATTATCGGTCTCGGTCTTGCCGGAAATGCGATCAGCGATCTGCAGACAAGTTCTGTTACAGGCGAAGCAACACAGTGGGCTGTTCTCTGCGGACTGATCACTCTCATTGCTACAATGCTTTTCTCAACATACGGAAAGAAAGGCGTCAAGCTGATCCCCTTCATTCTCGGTATTCTCTGCGGCTATGCAGCTGCTCTTGTTCTGACTGTGATCGGAAACGCAACAGGCAATGCTTCCATGCAGATTCTCAGCTTTGCGTCATTTACTGCTTTGTTCGAAGGCGGCATATCTCTGAAAACATTTGTTGCAGTTCCTGACTTCACCTTCCTGGAAGCAGGCTTCAGTGAACTGGACGGCGGTTATATTGCTACAATCTTTGCAGCATATGTTCCTGTTGCACTTGTTGTATTTGCTGAACACATTGCCGATCACAAGAATATCTCTTCCATTATCGGACGCGATCTTCTGACAGATCCGGGTCTTGACAATACACTGCTCGGTGACGGTATCGGTTCAATGGCCGGCGCTTTCTTCGGCGGATGCCCCAACACAACTTACGGTGAATCTGTAGCGTGTGTTGCCATCACAAGAAACGCTTCTGTTTCCACAATCATCATGGCTGCGATTGAATGTATTATGATCTCTTTTGTCGCTCCTTTTGTTGCTTTCATCTCCTCCATTCCTTCTTGTGTAATGGGAGGTGTCTGCATGGCTCTGTACGGCTTCATTGCTGTATCAGGTCTTAAGATGATCCAGAAGGTGAACCTTGATGAGAATCATAATCTCTTCACAGTATCTGCTATCCTGATTACAGGAATCGGCGGACTTTCCCTGACTTTCGGAAAGATCACTGTTACATCCGTTGCATGTGCTCTGCTCCTTGGTATTTTCACAAACAAAATTCTTGCGAAAGAAGCACCTGCTGAAAACAACGACTGATTGAATTCAGCAGAAAAGACGCTATAATATCTCCGTCAGGCAATGACGGAGAAGGAATATGCGGAAATCTTTCAGAGAGTCCGGACGGTGAAATCGGACAGATGGAATCATATTCGTCAAGGACTCCCGAGCATATGACCGCTGAGCGGCGTTAACGGCTGAAATGAGGCAGCAGAATGATCTGCTGTGAATTAGGGTGGTACCACGAACAAGCTCTCGTCCCTATGGGAAGAGAGCTTTTATTATCTGAAGGAGAATACAAACATGGCAGAAGAACTGACAAAGGAAGAAAAAGCGCGTATTAAGGAAGAACGCCGAAAGGCTTTTGAAGCAGCACATCCTGAACTTGCGGCAAAACGCAAGGAAGCTGAACAGAAGAAAAAAGGTCTTCAGCAGAAGAAAGAGGAGATCATCAGCGCTGTCAACGAAGTTGTCCTGAATGACCAGGAAGAAGCAAGACGTGCAAAGATGAATGAGCTGCGTGAGAAGGGAATTGATCCCTTCGGACAGGCATTTGATGTAACACATCGTACCGGTGTCATCCGTTCGGAATACGGCGGAAAAGAAGCAGAAGATCTGGATGCACTGAATGTACAGGTATCCATTGCCGGCAGAATCATGTCCAAGAGAAGAATGGGCAAGCTCGGTTTTATCCACCTTCTTGACCGTGAAGGAAGAATTCAGGTTGTAATCAACCAGCGTATTGTCGGTGACGATATCTACAATCTTTTCAAGAGCGCGGATCTCGGTGATATCATCGGCGTCAAAGGTCGTGTCATGAAGACACAGACCGGTGAACTTTCTGTTGAATGTCATGAATATACACATCTTTCCAAGGCACTTCGTCCTCTGCCGGAGAAGTTCCATGGTCTGACTGACAAGGAGGAAAGATTCAGAAGAAGATATGTCGATCTCATTATGAATGACTCTTCCCGTGAAATTGCGATTCTGCGTCCCCGTATCATTCGTGCAATCCAGAGATATATGGACAGCAACGGTTATATCGAAGTTGAAACACCGATCCTGCAGCCGATTCTCGGCGGTGCAAGCGCTCATCCGTTCGTAACACATCACAACGCACTGGACAAGGATTTCTATCTCCGTATTGCGACAGAGCTTGAACTGAAGAGACTGATCGTCGGCGGTCTGGAACGTGTATACGAAATCGGACGTATCTTCAGAAATGAAGGCATGGACCTGAAGCACAACCCTGAGTTCACATCCATGGAAGCTTATTGTGCATACAGTGATCTGGAAGGCATGATGAAGATGAATGAAGAACTGTTCGAATATGTCGCTACTGAAGTATTCGGAACAACAGAATTTGAATTCATGGGTCACAAGATCTCTCTGAAGGCTCCTTTCAAGAGATGGGATATGACAGATGCTGTCAAGGAAGTCACAGGTGTTGATTTCAGACAGCCGATGACAATTGAAGAGGCTCTTCAGATTGCCAAAGATCATAATGTCGAGGTACTTCCCCACCAGCGTACAATCGGCAATATCATCTCTCTGTTCTTTGATGAATTCTGCGAAGACAAGATCATTCAGCCGACATTCGTTTACGGACATCCGCTGGAAATCTCCCCTCTTGCCAAGAAGGATACAAAGGATCCCCGCTTCACACAGCGCTTTGAACTGGAAATCTGCGGTATCGAAATGGACAACGCCTTTACGGAGCTTAATGATCCCATTGACCAGAAAGAACGTTTCCTGAAGCAGCTTGAAGCAAAGAACCTCGGTGATGATGAAGCTTCCGAAATGGACAATGACTATGTAGAAGCTCTGGAATACGGCATGCCTCCTACAGGCGGTATCGGCATCGGTATCGACAGACTGGTTATGCTTTTAACAGGAAATGACTCCATCCGTGAAGTTCTGCTCTTCCCGACAATGAAGCCTCTGGACTGACGCGGCAAATCAATACCAAATGAAAACAGCGGATTATCCCGCTGTTTTTTCATATTTTCTCAGTGATGTATCTTTTACCACTCAAATTCATGTTCTTTGACAAAATCCAGAAAAGCCGCCAGTGCACCGGATCTCCATTTGTTCTTGTGTACAATCAGCTGTTTCCAGATGGTCACTTCAAATCCTTCTACATCAAGATGAACAAGTTTTCCTTCCCTGACAAGTTCATCTGTTACGAAATCCGGAAGAAAGGCCACAAAATTTCCTGAAGCTGCTGTTTCCGCAATCAGATCGGTACGTCCTGTTTCCATCACCGGATCCACCTGCAGAGACATCTGGGCAAGTTTTTCATCAAGAATTCTCCTGTAGGACATTCCCTTCTCCGTCAGCATAAACGGATATTCCAGAATATCTCTGATTGTCAGATCTTTCTTATCAGAAAGAGGTGATGAGGAACCCGTTACAAAATGAACTGTAACAGGTGCTTCTCTAACGGTGATGAAATCCTGTCTGTAAATGTGGTTGTCCAAAGTAAAGATACAGTCTGCTTCATTATATTCCAGTACTTCCACCATCGTATCGGTATCTGTTGTTGAAAAGAAAAGTCTGATTTCCGGATAATCTTTTGCAAAAGTCAGATAGTTTTTATGCATCATCATTTCACATATGGAATCCGAACTGTACATTCTGACAGTTCCTGAAGGTGTTTCCGCAGCCGTGAAATTCTCCTTGAAAGTTTCTGTTTCCTCAAGAATTTTCAATGCATAAGACAGCAGTTTCTGTCCTTTCTGTGTCAGTGAGATCGTGTGATTGATGCGGTCAAACAGCTGACAGTTCAGTTCTTCTTCCAGCTGTCTGATCTGAAAAGAAACAGTAGACTGTGTATATCCCAGAAGTTCCGCAGCTTTGGTAAAACTGCCGGTTTCCGTAACTGTTACAAAGGTTGTCAGATTGCGCATTTCCATAAGTCATACTCCATTTACAAAATTGATCTTTATAATCGATTTCATCAATTTTACAGATATACCTGATTATTATATAAATGACATGGACATATCGCAAGATAGACAGAAAAATAATACGATGTATGAAATCAGGTTCTGTTTAACAGAATCACTGCCGGCCGGAATGCATAAGGTACAAAGCTGACCCGTGGTCTGCGTTTACTTCGTGAGCCGGTAACACTTCGTTTCCTGACCGGTATTCCTGAGCCTGTCAATGGCCGGCTGAAGCTTATATCAGAGATTTCGGAGAAGATCAGTAACCATCCCTCTCTCGCACTGACCGTTCTTCGTACCATAAGAAAAGATATCAGAGCCAGACTGATATCTTTTCTTTTTTATTCAAAGTATTCCGATGTCCAGGAGGGAATGCACTTCAGATTCATCTTTTTCTGAAGCGTATATGCAGCCCTGATCAGTGTTTTTTCATCATAAGGAAGACCGGTCAGCTGAAATGACTCCGGATCAGGATCTTCTTCATTGATCAATGCGGCAGGTATGGATACAACCGGATTGCCGGAAACAGGAGCGATATGACTGACACCTGTCATAAGAAGACATTTCAGATTGTTGTTCTTGATAGTCCCGTCAATCAGTTCATGTGTTTTCTTTTCCACATATGCTCTTCTTTCGATATATTCTTTTTCACAGAGTGTGCCGCTGGTCTGATCACTTTCTGTCAGCAGCTGCTGTCCGTATTTCAGGCAGGTATCAGCGTGTTCGTTGTTATATTCAATAATGTCGGAAAGATGTTCCATTTTTGTCCTTCCTCTGACTGAAGAAAGATATCGTTCCATACCGTTCTTGAATTCATGATAAAGCAGTTCTCCTTCACTGCTGTCCCTGTCATCCAGAACAACTTCCACAATCTCTGCACCGCATGCTTTCAGAACAGCCTTTGCTTTGTCATAAGTACGGTCAAAGGTATCATTTGTATATTTCAAAGTCTTCACAAGACCGATGCGCCAGCCTCTGATATCTTCAACACACGCATCCGCAAAGGTTTCTTCCGGACATGTCCATGTTGCAGGATCTGCCTCATCTCTTCCCTGCAGAATTTCCAGAACAGCTGCGCAGTCTTCCACACTGCATGCCATCGGTCCGGCTGTATCCTGTACATGGGAAATCGGAATGATTCCGGTTCTCGATACTCTTCCGACAGTCGGTTTGATTACAGTTACTGCATTTGCTCTGCCCGGTGAAGTCAGAGAGCCGTCTGTTTCCGTACCGATCGCAAACGGAACAATACGGGCTGCCACAGCAACCGCTGATCCGGAAGAACTGCCGGAAGGATCAAATCCCTGCTTGTACGGTGAAACAACCTGTCCGCCGCGGGAGGAAAATCCGGAAGGCTGCTCATTGTCCATCCAGTGCGCAAACTCGGAAAGATTTGCTTTGCCTGTAATCAAAGCTCCGGCTTCTTTCAGTTTTTTTTGTAATAAATGCGTCTTCTGCTGTGATCAGATCATTCAGAGCAAGTGATCCGGCTGTTGTATGCATCGTATCTTTCACATTGATATTATCTTTGATCACAACCGGAATACCGTGCAGAAGACTGCGCGGTCCTTTTGTTTTCATCTCCGCATCCAGTGCTCTTGCTGTAAAGAGGACATCCGGATTGATTTCCGCAATGGAATTCAGACAATGTCCGCTGCTGTCTTCGGAAGCGATCCGGTCAAGTGTATACATAGCCAGTTCTTCACTTGTCCATCTTCCTTCTCTCAGGCCTTCGGCCAGTTCTTTGATGTTCATAAATTCTCCTTCAGATATATGCTGTCCAGCAGTCCTGTGCCGGCTGTAGTGCGGAAAACACGTTCTCTGAAGTTTCTGACTGCCTCAATACTCTGTTTTCCTTCATCTGCGTTCACAAGATAATCGGCTTCCAGAAGAATTCTGTAGTCCTGACCGTCCACACCGGTATATGTGTGATGATGACTGACAAGCCATATGATTCTTTCCAGATCACCCGAATCAATTCCGGTATCCTTGAAGAATTCTCTTAACAGCGGCTCGCTGTTTTCCTCCTGAAGTTTTCCCGATGCATTTCCGAACTTTTCACGGCAGTACGGACAGGCAATGTCATGCACGACAGCAGCAGCCTCCAGGATCTGCTGTGTATGTTCGTCAAGCTGTTCCATCATCCCGATGGTATGTGCGTAACCCCATACTTTCATGAAATGAGCAATGTCATGCTTGTTTCCTTTACTGTACTCGATCATTCTGCAGATGATTTCTTCCGTCGTCATAAAGTTTCTCCTTTCCTGCATATCCATGAATCAGAATCATGTTATCAGTTTATATCAAATGATCTTACGATGTATACAGCAACATAACGCTTCTCTTTTGCTTTCGTTTGGAGATCAGTTATAATAGTAACAATACATCTGGAGGAAAAATACAATGGCAGAAGTAAAACTCGAAGACCTGGCTTCACAGGTATTGAAAAGCGTTCAGAGCAACCCGCAGTTATTAACAAAAATCATGGGCGGAGATACAGCTTCTCTGAGCAAGCTGCTGGGCAATGTAAAACTTGATGCATCCCAGCTCAGCACACTTACAAATCTTATCAAGAAAAGTTCGGCAGCCAAGCAGATTCTCGGTGATGACGGCAAGCTCGACGCTTCCGATCTCACACGTCTTGCACAGAGTGCATCAAAGGATCCTTCCGAACTGATGAATCTCGCTTCCGGTCTTCTCGGCAAAAAGAAGTAAGAAGATTAAAACTTTATGAAAAACAGGAGAGTGATCTTCTGTTTTTTTATATTGTCCGATGATAGAATGATTACATGGCTTCAGAACAGATCAAACGCAGAAAAAAAACTTCCGGTTCAAAAGCTTCCGGTGCTGCAAAACGCACTGCCGGCAGCGGCAGAAAAGCATCCGGTGCTGCTGTTTCCGGGAAGAGAAAAAATGTACGCAGAAGAAAGCACAGAAGACTGAATCCTGTTCTGCGCAGGATGATCGCACCCTTGTTATTGATTGTACTTGTCATCATGACAGTACAGTTCTTCAGAAAAACCGTCACTTTGGAAATACGCGGTGACAACCCTGCCTATGCGGAAGCAGGCACATATTACGAAGACGCAGGTGCGTATGCCTATGAGCACAGAAGACTCTTCAATTTATCAAAGGAAGAAGTGAAAATTGATACCGTCTCCAATGTCAACACGGCAGAAACCGGGGAATATTCCGTTGAATATTCTTATACATACAAGAATCAGATTTATACGGAAGTACGCAAAGTAATTGTTCAGGATACACAGCCTCCTGTGATTACACTGACTGAATCTGAAGATTACTACACCCTTCCCAATGCAGAATATGTGGAAGAAGGTGTGCGGGCAATTGATATCTATGACGGTGATATCAGTGATCAGATCGTCAGTGAAATCAAAGACGGTGTTGTTTACTATTCCATTACAGACCGTGCCGGCAATACTGCCACTGCTGAAAGAACGATTGTCTATGATGACAGAAAAGCACCTGTAATCACGCTGGAAGGCGGCGACGAACTGGTATGGTATACGGAAAATGGTGAATATCCCGACAACTTCACTGCCGTGGATGATCTGGATGGCGATGTTACGGGTTCCGTTGTTGTCAACGGAAGTGTAGACGTTTCAACACCGGGTGATTATACACTGAATTACAGTGTTACCGATTCCTACGGCAATACTGCGGAAGCATCAAGAATTGTACATGTTTCAAGTACTCCACAGAACAGTCCCGGCGGTACTGAAGATGCATATACGATTTACCTGACATTCGATGACGGTCCCGGGCCTTATACTAATGAACTGCTTGATATTCTGAAGAAATACAATGTCAAGGCAACTTTCTTCACAACATCATGTTACGGCTACAGTGACTGCATTGCCCGTGAAGCAAGTGAAGGGCATACTGTCGCTGTTCATACATATACCCACAAATATGATGAAGTATATGCAAGTACAGATGCTTACTGGAATGATTTCAACAAGCAGAATGCTGTTGTTCAGGCACAGACCGGTTCTTATACAACCTTGTTCAGATTTCCCGGAGGAAGCTCCAATACAGTCAGTGCAAACTATTGTTCAGGAGTTGTCAGTGCAGTTGCCGAACAGGCTGCTGCAAAAGGGTATGAATACTTTGACTGGAATGTTTCTTCCGGAGATGCCGGAGGTACTACCGATACCGAGCAGGTATATCAGAATGTCATTGCAGGAGTTCAGAAGAATACGCAGTGGGGAGTTCCCTCGGTTGTTCTTCAGCATGACATCAAGGACTTCTCTGTCGCTGCTGTAGAAAAGATCATCAAATGGGGTCTTGAGAACGGGTATCATTTTGAAGCACTTTCATCCGGCTGCTATCACGCAAAGCACAGTATCTACAACTAAAGAAAAGCCCGCAAGGGCTTTTTTTTACTTTTTTCTTTTTAAAGAAACTCTCTCAGAGAATGATAGATTTCCCCGTGCAGTCCTTCGCACGCATCCGCATTCAGAAGAGAGCAGATAATCGCTTCCTCTGTACACTCTGCAGCTGCTCTGAAGACAGCATCAAGCTGATTTTCAGGAAATGCTTTCATTTCAACAAACCGGTGTGTATACCTGTCCGGAAGACAGTTTCCGGTGCTGAATCCGATCATCACATCCCCGCTTCCGTGTCCCATGCAGGAACCGGTACGCACCAGTCCTGCCGCAGAACGCTTCAGAACGCGTTTCAGCTGTCTTTCTGTCAAAGGAAGATCAGTGCCAAGGACAATCATGATTGAGCCTTGATCAGCCTCAGAAAAGCTCTCAAGCTGTTTGGTGATTCTTCTTCCAACCGGATCACCGGCAATCATCAGATCTTCCGTGCGCCCGAAATTCGACTGCACAAGAACACCGATGGTAAACTGTTCTTTGCCGAAAGGAATGATTCTGCTGGAAGAACCGATGCCTCCTTTAAGTCCCATGCATACGGTCCCTCTTCCGGCACCATATGAACCTTCCGCAAATTCAGTGTCTGCTTCGCTGACTGCCTGCATAACTTCATCAAAGCCGATGGGACGGACGGTGATGTCATTGATTCTGGAATCATTGGTTTCACCGGCAACACCGTTGAAAGAAAGAACACTTCTTCCCGACATTGCTTCTGTCGTGATTGTATATTCTGTCAAAGCATCAAGGACTTTGCCGACATTCAATGTGTTAGTCAGCGCAACAGGTGATTCCAGCACACCAAGTTCATCGATCTGAACAGTACCTGCAGTCTTGCCGTAACCGTTCAGTACATACACAGCTGCCACAGGTTTCTTTGCATAAACAGAACCTTCAACAGGAAGAATAACCGTAACACCGGTATGACATCTTCCTTTGTCATATGTACAATGGCCTACCTTTACACCGGGAACATCCGTAATCTGATTATGTTCCCCTTTTTCATATTCACCGATCCGGTAACCGTAGTCTTCGGGGCTGATCTTCTTCATAATGTCTCCTTTTACAGAAAAAGCGGATTTCTCCGCTAATCCATATACTTCACTGTTCTGCCTTCCGCAAGTGTTCTTTTCATATCCAGTACACGCTGGTTGGAGGACCCGCGGAAAGAAAGCGCGATATTCTTCAGTTCTTCAACAAACGGACCATCCACAAGAACATCCAGATAAGAAAGCATTTCATCTGTCACTTCACAATGACGTCTCTGTCCTTCCAGAAGATCCTTTTCATAAACAAAACCTGTATAGCTCCAGATTGTCTTGTCAGGGAATTCCTTTTTCACTCTTCGCAGAAGTCCGACCAGAACTCTCTGATTGCTGATTTCAAAAGGTTCTCCGCCAAGCAGTGTAAGACCGCTGATGTAATCTTCACGCAAAGCTTCCATCAGTTCTTCTTCGGTTGCTTTTGTATATTCATTTCCGTAGAGAAAATCCCAGGTTTCCGGCTGAAAACAGCCTTTGCAGCAGTTGGTGCATCCGGACACAAACAATGTAACACGTACCCCTTCACCATCTGCGATATCCCACTTTTTGATATTGCCGTAATGCATGTTCTTTCCTCAGCGTCTGACCGCAATACCGTGATTCTTCAGATCCTGTTTCAGAAGATCCCAGTTGTCGCAGAGGTCGCAGGGAAGACGGTATCTTCCTCCCTTGAAGATAAAGTAAACAGCATGCGTGCCTGAGCCTTTGAACGGATTGTTCTTTGACTTCTGCTTGCCGTCCGCAAAAATATCCTCAATATCCTTGAAGGTTCTTCTGTATGTTCTGAACCATAGACGATGGAATGTGATATTGTCACCGTCCACTTCAATCTTCTCCATTACATAACGAGGATAGTATGCAAGTCCCAGAAAGAAGAAGATGCCGGCAGCTATGACTTCTACAATCGCAAAGAGATTGCTCAGGTTGAAATCACGGATGGATCCGTAGAGAAACCACAGGCCGAGCCCGGCAGCGATCAGTGAAAAAACGGCATCAACGATACGGTCATCTTTAATCACCTGCACTGTATATTTTCCTGCGGGTTCAAATGCTTTTGCTTTATCTGCTTTTCTGTTTTTCTTAGACATGTCTTTCTTCCTCAAGAGATTCCATGTATTTCTGCATTGTTTCGTAAATCTGCATTTTTGAAATCATTACAACCGGTTTTCCCGGCTTGTAATTGATCGTAATACCGCCTACCGATTCTGATTCAAAGGCAATCATCAGAAGCAGACGAAGATTTGTTACATACGAATGATCACCGCAGCATTCACTGAAGCGGGCGTAGTCCGTATAAATATTAATATATGAAAGACCGTCACCTGCAGTCAGTGCTGCAGGTTCAACCTGTCCTTCAGCGGAAAGCGGATTTCCTTCAATAATAATCTCATCGTCCCGGGCAACAAGACGAACAAGTTCATTCAGTACCGCATTGCTGTGTTCTTCAGTCGGTTCACAGATCATTTCATCCGCAAGCCTTCTGAGAATCTTGTGTATATCTTTAGCCATTGCCAGCCCCCTTAAGCCTTCAGCGGCAGATACCTATTTTAGCAGAAACCGTAACTGCTTCAAACTTAAAAATCGAATATTTCCGTTATCTGTTCACATTTTTACAAGTCCGAACTCTGCAGGCATAAATCTCGGACATACACTTTCCTTTGTAACAATCACAGAAGCGGAAAGTCTTGTTCCGATCTTGCACGCTTCAGCCATTGACTTGCCGTATGTAAGACCTGCACAGATTCCTGCAAAGAATGCATCACCTGCACCGGTTGTATCAATAACATCCACTTTGCGCGGAGGACAGTAGCCGTGATCCCCTTCACTCGTTGCCCAGACAGCGCCTGCACCGCCCATGGTTACGATCATCTTCGGAATACCTGCGGAAACAATGTTCTCCACCAGAATTTGCTCCATTTCTTCAGCATTCTTTTCATGATAGTCGTCTGAGAACAGAATACCTGCTTCCTCCTGATTGCATACCAGGCAGGCTGTACGCTTGATCAGATCTCTTCTCTCCATAGCAATGGACATATTGGATACAACTGCATAGATTCCTTTATGGTACCTGTCTGCCAGCGCAAACATTTTCTTCAGAAGATCCGGTTCCATATCAATTTCCACTGCAATGCTGTCACATTCGGAAACAATCTCATCACCGTATTCGTCGAATATCGTGCCGATTTCAGAAAGATCCGGACGCTTTGAAATAGACGCAACAACATCACCGTCATTATTGAATACAGCAAGCCATGTACCCAGACCATCCGGTGTCACACGCATATACTGTGTATTCACCTGATGACGCTTCAATTTGGCGATGACATCTGCACCGGTTCCTGATTCATCTACCAGTCCGACAAATGTCGGGCGAAGTTCCATATTTGCAATGTCTTCCACAACGTTGCGGCATACACCGCCATGTACCTGAACTACACGGCCGACATTTCTGCCGGCAGGAATATACTGACTGACCGGATATCCTTTGATATCCACGAATACAGAACCAACTACTACGATACCGTTCTTTCCCATAACAGCTCCTTCAAGACTCTTTTATCTTTTCTGTACAACGAACTAATCATAACGAAAAAGAGATGTCTGCGTCAACAGACACCTCCTGTTTTCAGAATTGTCCTTCCAGTCCCTTATAGATGGCACGGAACGCTTTCTCATAATCCTTTTCATCAATGCCGATGATAATCGTCAGTTCATTAAAGCCGACATCAATCATGCGCACATTTACTTTTGCTTCGGAAATGATGCTGAAAAGCTTTGCTGCAAAGCCGACGTTGCGATAGAGGCCTTCGCCTACCACGGCGACAACCGCAATCCCGTCTTCAATAAAGAGCCGGTCAGGTTTCACTGCTTTATCTACTTCTTTCAGTACTTCCGGGCGGACAGGATCGAGATCCTTTGTATCCACGAGGACAGACATTGTATCAATTGAAGTAGGTGTATGTTCATAAGAAACACCATACTTTGCAATTGCGCTTAATACAGCAGCACCGAAACCGACCGAAGCATTCATCATGGACTTTTCAATCTGAATATTGGAAAGTCCCTTCTTGCCTGCAATTCCGGTTACGACTCTTCTGCGGATGTTCTCAGGTCTTCCGGCAACGATCATCGTTCCGGGATCTTCGGGACGGTTCGTATTGCGGATATTGATCGGAATACCTGCCCCTTTGACCGGGAAGACTGCATCTTCATGAAGAACGGAAGCTCCCATGTAGGAAAGTTCTCGTAATTCACGATAACTGATCCAGTCAATGACCTGCGGTTTTTCTATAATGCCCGGATCTGCTGTAAGCATGCCGGAAACATCCGTCCAGTTCTCATACAGTTCAGCCCTGACTGCACGTGCGGCAATCGCTCCGGTAATGTCGGAGCCGCCGCGTGAGAAAGTACAGATCCCGCCGTTTGTGCCAATGCCGTAGAAACCCGGAATAACACAGTGATCCAGTTTTTTCAGATAATCTGCTGCAGCGGCATAAGATTCTTTTTCCATGAATCTGTGTTCTTCATCAAAGAATACAAACTTTTCCGCATCAGCGAACGGCCATTCAAGATATGCAGAGATAATCTTTGCATTCAGATACTCACCGCGTGAGGCAACATATTCTTTTTCCGGTGTTTCCGCCATATGCTGTGCAATTGTTTCTATTTCCCCGTTAAGATCAAAGTCGATATTCAGTTCTTTAATAATTTCTTCATATCTCTCTTTTACTTTATTGAGAGGAGAATAAAAGTCCTCACCGGCTGCGGCAGAATTGTAAACAGCATACAGAAGATCAGTTACCTTGATATCCTGCTTGAAACGTTTGCCCGGAGCGGATACGACAACATATTTACGTGAAGGTTCAGCTTTGATAATGGCACATGCCTTGCGGATCTGCCCGGCATCTGCCAGTGAAGAACCGCCGAATTTCAATGCTTTTACTTTCATGATTCAGTCTCCTGTGCATGTGCATTCAGCCATGCCTCGATTACCGCCGCATGTGCTGCTGCTCCGGCAGGAACAGCTCTTTCATCCGGGTTCATCATCGGCGAATGCAGCGGATACGGAGAACCGGCACCAAGATGATAGAAACAGCCCGGTTTTTCCAGAATGTAATATCCGAAATCCTCGGTAGTCATTGTTTCAGGAACTTCAGAAACATTTTTTCTTCCCAGCAATGACACAAGCGCATTCTCAGCAAGTTCCGTCTCTGCATCATGATTTACAACACCGGGATAACCGTCAGTCAAAGTTACTTCAGCTGTCACACCGGTTTCTGCTTCAGTTTCATGAATAACTTTCATGAAATCCTCTTTGCGCGCATCTCTTGCGGCTGTACCGAAAGTACGGATAATGCCGGTGAAAACAGCTGTATCATTCAGAATATTCCGTACTGTTCCCGAATGCAGTGTGCCGACCGTAACTACTGCTCTTGTGCCGTCATAAATTCCTGTCAGTTCCTTCAGACGCTGGCACATGATCGCAGCTGCATAAAGTGCATCGATACCGTTTTCCGGCTCGGCACCATGAGAGCCTTTGCCATGTACGACAACATCAAACTTTACCGCTGCCGCATAGAACTTTCCGTAACGGATTCCTGCTGTTCCGGCGGGCAGTGCAGGATTGATATGCGCACCGAAGCACGCTTCAACACCTTCCAGTGCACCTGCTGCCATCATTCTTTCGGCACCGCCATCCTGTTCTTCGTCCGGCTGCAGAACAAAAACCACATTTCCTGCCAGCTCATCCTTATGCTTTGCCAGCAGCTTCGCAGCACCGCATAAAGCACTCATATGAATATCATGACCGCAGGCATGCATCACTCCAGGGTTAACCGAAGAAAACGGAAGACCTGTACGTTCTTCAACAGGCAGTGCATCGATATCTGATCTCAGCATTACAGTACCGCCTTTTTTTGCGCAATGAAGAATGCCGTAAAGGCCTGTAGCCAGCGGTTTTTGTGTTTCAATTCCGCAGCTGTTCAGCCATTTTTCCAGAACTTCCGTTGTACGGTATTCCGCATTTCCGACTTCCGGATGCGCATGAAGATCACGGCGCAGAGCAATGATTTCATCCTTGATTTCTTCTGCTTCCTCAAGCCAGCGGATCATCCTCTGCCCTCCGCTTTGAGAATATTGACAAACTTTTCGAGACGGTCCATTGCTTCTACGATCAGATCCATTGCAAAGCAGTAGCTGATACGGATGTGCTTGTCGCTGCCGAAGCAGAAACCGGGAGTAACCGCAAGACCTGCTTCCGTAATCATGCGCTTGCAGAATTCAGCGGAAGAAAGACCGTACTTTTCTACAGACGGGAATGCATAGAATGCACCTTCCGGTGTAACACAGTCCATGCCGATTTCCTGAAGTCTCTTTAATACAAACTGTCTTCTTTCATCATATTCAGCAAGCATCTCGGAAGGATCAAAATCAAGAGCCTCCATGCATGCTCTCTGGAAAGGAGCAGGTGTAGATGTAACAATATACTGATGAACGAGTTCAAGCCGTTCCATTACTTCCATATCTGCGCAGAAATAACCCATTCTCCAGCCTGTCATGGCATAAGGTTTTGAGAACGACTGCACCAGAATGGTCTGCTTGCGCATATCCTTGAACTCTGTAAAGCTGTGTGCTTTTTCACCATAACAGAGCTGACGGTATACATCATCACAGATGACAAAGATGCCCTTGTCTTTTACGCATTCTCTGATTACTTCAAGACTTTCAAGGGAAAGAATGCAGCCGGTGGGGTTGTTGGGAGTATTCAGAACAATTGCCTTTGTATGTTCATTGATCAGAGGCATCAGCTTTTCTTTTGTAATCTGGAAACCGTCTTCGCTGATATCCATAGCAACAAACTTGCCGCGGCACAGTGAAGTAATTGATTCGTAAAGAACAAATGCAGGTGTAGGAACAATGACTTCATCACCGGGGTTCAGAATACCGAAAAGTACGGAAAACAGTGCCTGCGTAGCACCGGCTGTAATGACAACTTCTTCGGGAAGATAATCCATGCCGTTCTTTTCTGCTTCCCAGGCAGCGATCTTCCTGCGAAGATCCATGGAGCCGTTGTTGGCAATGTAATGTGTTTCTTTTGCATCAAATGCATCCTGTACTTTTTCTTCAATCTGCACAGGTGTGTCGAAATCAGGTTCTCCTAAAGTCAGAGCAATACAGCCGGGAGTCTTTGCGGCAAGAGCACCATACTCACGGATGACGCTTTTCTGGGCAGCGAGTGCTGCCGTATTCAGGAATTCTCTCATATGAATGATCTCCTTATAATTTTCTCAATGCATCCTGCAGAGCTGTTTTATCTGCAGTTTTTTCATCTTTGTATTTGATAATACGGGCAGGACATCCGGCAACAACCGCATTGTCCGGAACATCTTCAATAACGACTGCGCCGGCTGCAACGACGGCTCCTTTGCCGACATGACAGCCTTCAATCACAACAGCATTGGCACCGACGAGTACATCATCTTCAACAATTACAGGTACTGCACTGGCAGGCTCGACAACACCGGCAAGAACTGCACCGGCACCGATATGACAGTGTTTTCCGACAATTGCACGTCCTCCGAGTACAGCATTCATGTCAATCATTGTTCCTTCGCCGACAACTGCACCGATGTTGATGACAGCTCCCATCATAATCACTGCGCCATCACCGATTTCCACCTTTTCACGGATTATCGCTCCCGGTTCAATGCGGGCACCGATTTCCTTGAGATCGAGCATCGGAACACCGGAATTACGGCGGTCGTTTTCAATGACATAGTCTGCGATTTTTTCCTGATTGGCTGAAAGAATCTCTTTGATTTCTGACCAGTCGCCGAATACAATCTTGTCTCCGGTGCCGAAAACTTTTGCCTTTCCCCAGTCTACCGGTTCGCTTTCTTTTACATAAAGTTTTACAGGTGTTTTCTTTTCCGATTCGGAAATATAACGGATAATCTCTTCTGCGTTCATTTCAGTTTTCTCCCATTAATTCTTTCATTGTATAAAGACCGGCAGGTTTTCCGGCAAGGAATTCAGCAGCTTTCAATGCACCGTCTGCGAAGACAGCACGGCTTTCTGCTTTATGTGTCAAAGTAAGAACTTCTGTACCTGTATTAATATAGATCTCATGTGTGCCTACTTCATTGCCCATGCGGAGAGAGTGAATGCCGATTTCCTTCTTTGTGCGCTTTCCGTATTCATGACGTCCGATATTGTATTCAGCTTCAGGACGTACTGACTTGATGGAATCTGCCAGGAACAGTGCTGTTCCTGAAGGTACATCAAGCTTCCGGTTGTGATGTTTCTCTACAATTTCAATATCTGCATCCGGGAACATGGCAGCTGCACGCTTTGCAATATCAGAAAGAACAGCGATACCGAGGGACATATTGGCTGAGAAGAAGACTGCCGTCTTTTCCGAAGCGTCCGCAATCATCTTCTTTTCTTCATCTGTCTGGCCGGTTGTGCAGATGACGCCGGGCAGGCTGCGGGATACGCAATAGTCCAGAACATCTTTTGTTGTTACATGGTTGGAGAAATCAATCAGTACATCAGCTTCCTCCGTAACTTCCGCAAGAGAGGAATAGGTATGAGTAGCGGGATCATCCACACCATCAAAAGCAGCCATGGCAGCAATTTCAACACCGGCAGCTTTGCAGGCATCCTGTACATGTCCGCCCATCTTTCCTGTATAACCGTGAATAATTACTTTCATCTTTTCCACCTCAGTCAATCAGAGACAGCTTTCTCATTTCATTCAGAAGAACTTCTGCGTGTGCTTCCTCCATCGGCACCAGCGGCAGACGGAGAATATTCTTTCCGAAGCCCATTTCAGCCATTGCACGTCTGACCGGAATCGGGTTTGTTTCGCAGAACAGCGCCTGAATCAAAGGGATATACTTCAGCTGCATCTCAAGTGCACCTTCCGTATCTCCTTCGAAGAACTTATGACACATTTCACTTGTTTCTTTCGGCATCAGATTGGAGAGTACGGAAATTACACCGTCTCCGCCAAGAGACATCAGCGGAACAACCTGATCATCATTGCCGGAATACATGGAGATTTCATTTCCGCACAATGCAGCGATTTCAACACATTTTCCGATATTTCCGGAAGCTTCCTTGATGGCTGTAATATTCGGATGCTTTGCAAGTACAGCCATTGTGGAAGGTTCGATATTGATACCTGTACGGCTGGGTACGTTATAGAGAATCAGCGGCTTTGTGGATGCATCGGCGATTGCAGTATACATGGCAATCAGTCCCTTCTGTGTTGTCTTGTTGTAATAAGGTGTTACAACAAGGCATGCATCATAGCCAAGTTCACATGCATGTTTTGTCAGATGGCATGCATATGCTGTGTCATTGGAGCCTGTACCGGCAATCATCGGAACACGGTGTGCCGCTCTTTCTACAGCAAAGCGAAGAACTTCACAGTGTTCTTCGTCTGTCAATGTAGGACCTTCACCTGTTGTGCCGCAGATGACCAGAGCATCAATGCCCTCTTCAATCTGCCAGTCGATCAGCCTTCCGAAAGCTTCATAATCAACACCATTTTCATTCATCGGTGTAATCAGAGCAGTGGCTGCTCCGCGGAATACGGGATTCTTCATTTCTACCTCCATAAAAAAACTGATACACAGAATGCATGCATCAGGAGTCATAGTTAATCCTAGGACGGATCATATAACTGCTATAGCTCTCCGCATGTGCGACAGTCGTATGAATCTTATTCATACGCCCAGCAGATCTTTCGCAAAAGAGAATCTGCTTCGGCAGCTGTTCCTTTCGTCAATGTCACGGCAGTGCGAATACCGTATACCGGCAAAGACTACTTTTAGCAGCTGCATCCTCTATCCTGCAATTTATCCTATTCAGTTTGCAAAAATAGTAGCACTCATGATATTTATCGTCAACGCAATTACCTATTCACAATATTTATATTCCTGCTCGACTGAAAAGAAGTTATTGACTATATTTATAGAGCTGTAATTTTGAGGGAGGTATATTATGACAGTCTCAAAGAAAGGCCCTACATACCGCTACGGTCTGCTTCAGGCAGGCTACTGGTGGGATTATCTGATTATCCAGAGCTTCGCTGCAGTATTTCTGTCAGGAAGAGGCTTTACCACATCACAGATCGGAATCGTAACCGCGGCCGGTTCACTGCTGGCCTGCGTTCTTCAGCAGATCAGCGGTTCTGTCGCTGACAAGAGTACATCCCCTCTGAAATATATGGTCATGCTGTTCATCGGTATCTGCATGGTCTGCTTCCTGGGCCTGTGGTTTCTTCCTCAGGCGTATCTTTCAACGTTTGTATTCTATACAGTAGCACTTACTCTGCAGGCATCCCTGTCACCCCTGCTGAATGCATTGTGTCTGCAGTTTTCCAACAACGGATATGATATCAACTTCGGCATAGCCCGTTCTCTTGGTTCGGCAGGTTATGCATCTTCTGCACTTCTCATGGGAACTGTTACAGAGAAATTCGGTGCTGAAATCATTCTGCCGGTCTACACAGGAGTCTATGCGCTGCTGATGCTGATCCTGATCTTCTTCCCGGTACCGGTCAAAGATGAAACAGCGGCTGTTAAAGCGGGAAACGGTCTGATTGAGGGAAAACCTTCTGCAACACTGGAATTCATCAGAAAATACAAAAGATTCATGGTGCTGATGCTTGGTTTTATTCTGATCTGGTACAACAATACGATGCTAAGTACATATATGATCTATTTTCTTGAACCGATGGGCGGTACAAGTGCAGATATGGGCATGGCACTGTCACTTTGTGCATTTATAGAGATTCCCGCCATTCTGATGGGCAATAACATGATGGGCAGAATCGGTGCACCGATGATGCTGAGAATCTCGGCATGCGGAGCAGTGCTGAAAGCAGTCATGTATTTTATCGCTCCGAATACAGCAGTATTCGTTGGTACAAATGCACTGAACTTCCTGCATTCCGGTTTCTATCAAGTAGCAGCTGTCTACTATGCGTATTCCATTGTCGGCAGAAATGACATTGTAAAGAGCCAGACATTCATCGGTATCGCAGTGACGGGTATCTGTGCTATGCTGGCGAACTACATCGGCGGACTGATGATTGAACTTCTGCCCCTGAAAATGATTCTTTTTGCCGGTATCCTTATCAGCTTTGCCGGTCTGATCGTGATTGTTATTGCGACAAGTCCGAAGATGTTCAAAGATGAAGCTGATGCATAAGCATCAGAGATTCATTTCTTTGATCTTGTGAAAAAGATGTTCATGTTGGGGCTTTTGAACCAACGTGCTATAATGTGTTCGCTTTTAAAGTAAAGGAGAATAAAGATGAGTACAGATCGTTATACAAGTCCTCTTTCAGAAAGATATGCCAGCAAGGAAATGCAGTACATATTCTCTCAGGATATGAAATTCAGTACATGGAGAAAGCTCTGGATTGCTCTTGCGGAAACAGAAATGGAACTTGGTCTTTCCGAAAACGGAAAGCCGGTTATCACACAGGAACAGATTGATGAGATGAAAGAACATATCTATGACATCAACTACGACGTTGCCCGTGCACGTGAAAAGGTTGTTCGTCATGATGTTATGAGCCATGTTTATGCGTATGGCCAGCAGTGTCCGAAAGCTGCCGGCATCATCCATTTAGGCGCTACATCCTGCTATGTCGGTGATAATACAGATATCATCATTATGAATGAAGCTCTGAAGCTTGTTCATAAGAAACTTGTTAACGTAATTGCTGAACTGGCAAAGTTCGCTGATCAGTACAAAGATCAGCCTACACTTGCATTTACACATTTCCAGCCCGCACAGCCTACTACAGTAGGAAAGCGTGCTGCTCTCTGGCTGAATGAGTTTATGATCGATCTGGAAGATCTTGAATATGTACAGAGCACTCTGAAGCTTCTTGGTTCCAAAGGTACAACAGGTACACAGGCTTCCTTCAAGGAACTCTTCAATGATGACGATGAGATCATCGACCGCATTGATCCGATGATCGCCGAAAAGATGGGCTTCAAGGCATGTTATCCGGTATCCGGCCAGACATATTCCCGCAAGGTTGATACAAGAGTTGTCAATGTTCTTGCCGGCATCGCTGCTTCAGCACATAAGATGTCTAATGATATTCGTCTTCTTCAGCATCTGAAAGAGGTGGAAGAACCTTTTGAAAAGACACAGATCGGCTCTTCCGCAATGGCATACAAGCGCAATCCGATGCGTTCCGAACGTATTGCTTCACTGGCTCGTTATGTCCTGTGTGACACAATGAATCCTGCCATTACTTCTTCAGTACAGTGGTTTGAAAGAACGCTGGATGATTCCGCAAACAAGCGTCTTTCCGTACCGGAAGGATTCCTCGCTGTTGATGGTATTCTTGATCTGTGCATGAATGTAGTAGACGGTCTTGTAGTATACCCCAAAGTTATCTACAAGCACTTCATGGCTGAGATTCCTTTCATGGCAACAGAAAATATCATGATGGATGCTGTTAAGAAAGGCGGCAACCGTCAGGAACTTCATGAAAAGATCCGTACCCTTTCCATGGAAGCAGGCAGAAATGTAAAAGTAGAAGGAAAGGAAAACAATCTGGTTGAACTGATTGCGGCTGATCCTTCCTTCGGTCTTACAAAAGAGGAAATTGAAGCCACATTGAAACCTGAAATGTATGTAGGACGTGCTCCTCGTCAGGTTGAAGTATATCTTCGCGATGTTGTACAGCCGGTTCTTGATGCAAATGCAGAGGATCTCGGACTGACTGCTGAAATCAACGTCTGAGGAACATACAGCCCCGTTTCATACGAACGGGGTTTTATTATGCATGAATCATTTTTCGGCCATTACCATCTTGTGTTAACATATACTGTATTAAGAAAAAGGAGGTTTACACCATCCTATGACTACAATGACAATCAATCTGGCTGTTGATCTTGTCGCAATTATTATTTCAATGGCCGCTATCCTGCTTCTCTTCATGTTCAGCAGAATCGAAAAAGAAATAATACAGGAATTTCTTCCTATGTTTCTTTTCAATGCACTGACTGCATTATCCAGTATGCTTGCCCTGCTTTTCCGCGGTGCTGTCACACCAACTGCAACAGTTATTGTACCTGTGGCGAATTTCGGTGAATTTCTGTTTACAATCCTGACTTCTGCAGCTCTTCTTCATTATCTTCTGGTAAGTATTGAAAGAGCAGGACATCAATTCAGAAACGTTCATCTTTTCTATATCCCTTACAGCTTCTATATTCTCGCTCTCATCATCAATGTATTTCATCCGGTATTCTATCAGATCACTCAGGAAAATATTTATCAGCGTCTGCCCGGTTACACGCTTCTGGTCACAGCAGGAATTCTTCTCGTGCTGGAAAATTTCATCATATACATGAGATACCGCAGCACGCTTCCGCAATCCCAGAAGTTTTCCTTTCTGTTCTACTTCATTGCCCCGGCAGCCGGCGGGCTGATTCAGGCGAAATACTATGGAATCGCAGTGATTCAGCTTTTTACAACAACGTCAATACTGCTGATGTATGTACTGATTGTTCAGTATGCAATTGATTCTTATTTAAAGAAGCAGGAAGAACTGCAGAGCATGCATACAAAAGTTATGCTTTCTCAAATGAGGCCGCACTTTATTTTCAATGTTCTTACGACCATCAGTGCCCTTTGTCATAACAAAGCACCTGCAGCAGAAAGTGCAATTCTCACTTTCAGCAGATATCTGCGAGGTAATATTGACTGCCTTTCTAAAACAGATCTGATTCCCTTCAAAGAAGAAATGGAACATGTACAGTATTACATTGAACTCGAACAGCTGCGTTTCGATGACAGAGTCATGGCTGATTTTGAGCTTGAGGATATGGATTTCATGGTACCTGCTCTTTCTATTCAGCCTCTGGTTGAAAATGCAGTAAAGCACGGTATAACGAAAAAACCGGAAGGCGGACTGATTGTCATATCATCAGTTCTTGAGAATAATCATCATGTCATTACTATTGAGGATGATGGTGCGGGATTTGATATGAGCAAGCCGTTTGATACATCCAGGGTACATGTAGGGTTATCCAATTCACGTGAGCGCATGATCCGGCTGCTTAACGCATCCTTTGATATCAGCAGTACTCCCGGTGAAGGTACAACCATTACGATCCGTATCCCTGCTGCTCAGAATAAATAAGGAACTTTTAAAAAGGAACGATCATACGATCATTCCTTTTTATCTCCTTGATATGCTTATTTTGCGCCGACAGAGAATTCAACTTCTCCTTCTGTCGTTCCGTTGACCTGACTGCCGGAAACTTCCACATTCAGCATCATATCGCCATATGTTTCATCATGCAGGATGATTTCATATGTACCGTCACCGGATGCCGTAAATGCGACTTTGTTTTCTTCAACAACCAGATCTTCTACGTTCTCCGTTACGGATACTACCTCAGCATCCTCCAGCGTAACATCCGAAGAAATCACACCGAATTCAACTGTCATTTTCGATGAACATCCTGCAAGAAGCAGAAGCGATACCGATGCGATCAATGTTTTTAACTTATTTACTTTCATATCTTTTATTCCTCTTTTCTTAACACGCAAACGATCTTACTCCCCGGTAATGACAGAATAATGACAATTTGCAGGAATATAGTTAATAACCTTAATCAAGTTTCACAAATGAACCATTTGTAAAGCTGTATATGCCGTAAGCAAGATATCCGTCCAGTTCATTTTCAACTGCCGAAGATTCCTCCTCTTCCGGCATTTCTCCGCTTTCCGGATATACTGCATAAACAGTGCCTTCTTTTACCATGAATGAGTTCTCGGAAGAAATGAATAATGTCTCTATCTTTGCATCTTCCGTCACCGTCAGCAGCTTGTATATCTGGAAAATCCCATCAACTGTAAGGCCGATCGCCAGTTCCTGATAGCCGTTTTCATCCATATCCTCGATGGAAGTCTGCAAGGAATATGCAGGATCTTCAAAAATATCAGGAAGGTCAAAAGATGCAGGAGACAGAACATTCCATCCGTTTTCCATCTGGGTTTTAATCTGCTCTGCCAGTTCTTCAAGATCCTTGCTGGCTTCCTCCACATGATCAACATCATCATAATTAATAACAACTGTATCCATCTGCTCATTTTTCGAACTGCAGCCGGCGATCAGAAATGATGCAGTTACTGCAGCGATTACTATCTTTTTCATAAAACCTCTTCTTTTTATAACTGCATCAAGTATAGCATGTATGCAGAGAAAGGTGATCTTAATGATTTTCTTATTCGTGAAGTTACGAAATTCTGTTTTCATTTACCGTATTTTGGTATGATTTATAAAGTTCGTTAATCTCTTGTCGAGAGGGAGGATCTATATGGAACATTTGATTGAACACAATAAATGGGAACGGCAGAAACTGATACTGCTGATCCTGATGATCGCTATGCCGGTATTTTCTGCAGTCCTGCTGGAATCAAGAGGATTTACATCCTTCAGCGGCGCATTGATTTTCAATTCTGCATTTGACCTGATGGGAATGATCATACTGATCTTCATCTTCATGGGTGTAATCAAGGATCGTGAAGACCGGACAAGGAGAACAGGATTCTTTGCTTATCTTCTGTTCTTCACATCACTCGAATTGTTCCTTGATGAGATCTTCTGGATTGCGGAAACAACTGTCATTTTCAAAAACATTCTGTTTGCAGTTAATTCTTTAATCTATTTCATAGGAGCGGCATTAATCACTACGTTCTGGTTCTATCTGGTTGAAGTCACCGGTTCTGATGATCTGAGGCTGGAGCATATAACAAACCTCATTAACAAGATTCAGGGTGTTGCAATGCTGGCGATTATCGGAAATATTTTCGGAAGATACTATTTCACAATTGATGCATCCGGAACGATTATCGGCGGAAAACTTTCGTTTCTGATGTATGCATATCCTCTGTTCGTCATGATCATGGCACTGGTTCTGATTTTCTATCTTGATCTTTCTAAACAGAAGAAAAGAATTCTGGTTTCCTTTATTTCACTTCCTCTGATCTGTCTGATCCTGCAGCTGACCATCAATAAAAATCTGTCACTGCTTTATCCCGGTGTGCTTTGTTCTATTGTTCTCATCTACGGCAATGTCTTTGCGGAGACAAATGCAGATCTGGAAAGAAATAAAAACCAGCTTCTCCAGAAAGAAAATGAGCTTCTTCATTCAAAGCAGGAACAGGCACGCCTCAATACTGAACTTGAGCTTGCTTCAGAAATCCAGCAGCATTTTCTGCCGATGACCTTCCCGCCGTATCCTTCCATTAAAAACCTGGATCTTTACGCTGTCATGCATCCTGCCAAGGAAGTAGGCGGTGACTTCTATGATTTCTTTCTGATTGATGAAACTCATCTCGGGCTTGTAATCGCCGATGTTTCCGGAAAAGGTATTCCTGCAGCATTAATGATGATGATTACAAAAATCATGATCAAGAATGCCGCAAGTCATGGTCTGTCACCTGCTGAAACATTCAGAAGTGTAAACGAGCAGCTTTGTTCCAATAATGACGCAGATATGTTTGTAACAGCCTGGTTCGGTATTCTGGATGTTACCACCGGTGAATGCAGAGCAGCGAATGCCGGGCATGAATATCCGGTATTCCGTAAACATGATCAGAAGTTTGAACTGGTTCATGACAAGCATGATCTTGTACTTGGCTGGATGGAAGGTATTGAGTATCACGAATACTCAATATCTGTTAACAAAGGTGAAACGCTGTTTGTATATACGGATGGTGTCGCTGAAGCTGAGAATGATGAACATGAGTTATTCGGTACAGATGCACTGATTAACTCATTAAACAAGAATCCGGACGCTGATTCAAAGACATTGATTGAAACTGTATTAAAAGATATTGAAGTATTCGCTGATGATGCAGCACAGTTTGATGATATTACAATGCTTTCCATTCATCTCACTGACGACTGACTCATTCTCAAAAGGGAAACAGACTCTGTTTCCTTTTTCTATACATTAAAATTTGATAACTAAAACCAAGCAGAAATTTCCTTTCTTCGAGATTTCTGCTTTCGTACATCTGCCCCGCACCGAAAAGAGTAGATGTCTTCCCAATTCTTTTCGAGTTGTTTTATAATTTGTTCAGGAACGGTACAATTCGCCGCTTCCGGACAACGCATAGATTACAGCTAATAACTTATGCGCTGCCGCTATATTGGCAGCTTTGGCCTTCAATGGGGATTGAGACTGCTGCCTTTTTTATTGTTGAATACACAGTTCGAATCATTCTTCTTGCATAATTATCATTGGTAAGACTTCCCCGTTCCCTGTGACTGAACATTTTTCCAGATTACATACGGCATCCCATTATGAAATCTGCGGTTGCTCATTTCGATTCATCGTACGATGACACAAGAGGGAAGCAGAACGTTTTTCATGACTGACTCGCGGATAACCGGGTCTTAAAATGACCACGTCCTTACTAGACCCAGACTCTTTCTGCTGTATGCCTGCAGAAGAAAGGCCAGGAACATCTGATATTCCTGACCTGTTTATCATATCTGTATCTTGTGTTATTCCACTATGATCAGGTTCAGATATTTCCTGATTTCATAATAGAAAAAAGATCCATACTTCTCATATGGATCTTTTTCATTGATGTTACTCACCTGTTGATTCGTCAGTCGTTTCTTCGCCTGTTCCGTCTGTTTCTCCGGTGTTTTCCGTATCCGTACTGCCGGAAGGATCGGCAGATGTTTCAGGATCGGAAGTTTCCTCTGCATCCGGAGATGCTGCGGGAGTGGGTGTTGGCGTAGGTGTAGGTGACGGTGTTGGTGTCGGACTCGGTGAAGGAGATGGTGTTGGAGTAGGAGTAGGTGTCGGACTCGGTGAAGGAGACGGCGATACTGTTATCGCTGTTACATTGACCACCACAGATGTCTTAACCTGCGGATTCTCTACCGATGTGAATACTACTGTATATGATGCAGTTGTATCCGTCGGAGGTGCGAATGTCACAGTTGTACCTGAATAGCTCAGATAAGATTTCGCATCTGTTGCACCGGCATTCAGACCTGCGGTGATACTTACACCCATTTCAGAACCGATTACATTCACTTTGAAGGTTACTGTACCGTTTTCTGTAAGGATATCAATACTAGGTACTGTGTCTTTGTTCTGGCTGTTCGCTGATACGGAAGATACGCTTCCTGTACTCGGATTCGTGACGCTTGCCTTGACATAGATTGCTACGGAAGACAGACCGATCTTGAGACCTTGTCCGTTCATTGTATAAACAATTTCACCGGATTCATCTGTTGTCGTTTCGTCATATACTTCAAGGATTGTCTTATTGACAGGTACCGTGATATCCGCCATGTTCGCTCCGTCACCGAAGCTGATTTCGAACGACTGCAGACCCCACATCTGGACTACACTGTCATCGTCATCGTAGCAGCGCAATGTAACACTGCTTACACTCTTGATATCTTCAGCCATGAACTTAATGACTGCAGATCTTCCCGTCTCGAAGCTTCCGCTTGCAAGATAGCCGGATACATCACTGATTGAGACAGTCTTCAATGCTCCGGATGTATTGACATACTCAAATACCATTGAGATCTTTCCGTCAGTACCCTGGTTCTTCATTGATTCTGTTGCTTCTGAAGTATGGAATGTGACTGCTACCGGAACAACTCCTGAGCCGCCGATTTCATTCTTCGTAACAGGCAGATCTGTGGAACCGGCCTTGATACTCTTGCCTTCCGAAGTACTGTACCATCCGGTCAGCTCATAGTTATTCTGCGTTCCGGTCATGTAATTCTCAGACTTCTCTGCATCCTTGACGTAGGAGTATGTACCGATTGTTGCACTATCCACATCAAGAATGATTTCTTTGCCGGTTGCCGCAATAACCAGTGACTTGATTTCCTTGACATACTGTTCAGTAAACTTCAGCTGAACCTGCTTGCCCGCTGCGATATTACTGATATCCTGATCTGTCAGGTAAATGAACGCTGACTGAATCGTAGAAGAAGTGGACGAGATGCTTGAAGTATATCTCAAAGCAACTGCACAATCATTCTTTGTGGATGTCAGCTGTCCGTCTGTCAGTTTGCTTGTATCCGTTGTGGCGTCACCCAGCTGCAATGTTACGATCTGATAATCAGACTGTGACTGGGTACTCATAGTCGGTGATGCAGTCTGTGTCAATGTAAGATCAGCACCGCCAAGTTCAAATCTGTAAGTATTGATAATCGTATCGCCGCGGATTCTCTGTACAATCGCATAGGCTGCACAGACACTGCCGTTCGCTGATGAAGTCTTGGGAACCGCGGTCAGTTTCAGGCTGTTTACTGCTTCCATGTTTCTTGCACTGATATTGTTGAAATAGAAAATCGTCTGTCCGTTCAGATCTGTTGTTTCGTACATGTAATTTGTGCCTGTACTCATAGCAGAACTGTAGGATGTAGAACAGATTACTTCTTCTCTGATGTTGTAATCAGAATAATCTGCTCCGGAATTCTGCATATAAACAGCAACATTCAGCTTATCCATACTGGACAGCGGAACTCTTGTCAGTTCAAATGCTTCAGTAGTAGCTTCATCAACACTGTATTCCTGTTCTGTAAAGTAGAAGGAACACTTCGTTTCATAAGTACCTGTTCCGATTCTGATCGGATCACCGACATTTTCAGCCATGGTAATAATTTCCGAAGTACCATCCAGCAGATAGTAATCAAGTGCTGTAGAAAGCTTTGAACCGTTGTCTTTGATAATCTTGGAAACAGTAATACTGCCGATCGTCCAGTCTACTTCTTCCTGTGCAATGACATACAGATCAACACTGTTAATGCTCTTGACGTTCTTTGCATTGATGATAAAGCTGTCATACTTATCTCCGCGGAACATCGAAGCACGTTCACTGATCAGGTTATTCTGCGTATCGTAAACACGCTGACGGCCGGTAAAGTCATAGATTCCGCTCAATGCATCCGCTTCGATCGTTGTATCATGTGTATTTCCGTCATCATCCACAACTGTAACATTGAACACTGCTTTCAGCTGTGTCGCCACCATCTGCTCAGCATCCTGATCATAAGAAGTCAGAATAGAAACAAGAAGACGCGTAGCTGATGACTTGCTTGTTACTTCATACTTCGTCATGTAATCAGATGTATCACGGCTTGTAGAGATCGCCTGGTTTGTCTTGTCACCTTCTTCAATATAATCGATGCCTACCCAGCAGTTATCGGAAGGAGGTGTAATCGTCCACATGATTGCCTTGCCGTCAACACTTTCATCCGCTACGGAAACATCAATTGATTCGATCTTCAGCTTATCGTACGGATTTGCTGTTGTGGATGAATCATCAGGGATGATATTCACACCGACCAGATTACCGTAATCATAGTTCGTAGAAATTGTAAATGTTGCATCCTGTCCGGGTACGAAACCATCAGACTCCAGCTGCTGGTTTGCCTGTACGAAACCTGAAGCACCGTTTTCAAATTCAAGCTGGAAGTAGAAGAAGTTCGTGGAACCGCAGTCACCGTTCGCACTCAGAGCTTCATCATCAGCGACATGAACTGTGACAGTATAATTCTTCTGTCTCTGATCAAAACCGAGATTCTTCTGAGTAACTTCATAAGGCATGGAATAATAGTAATCCTGTCTCCAGTCAAATGCTTCGCTTCCGCCGCCGTTGGAGATCATATTGTCGTCGAAATCAATTGTCTTCTGATTATTTGTAGGATTCAGATACATTTCTGCATCTTCTACTGCAACAACAGGATCATCAGAAGTGCCGATAATCAGCTCTTCAGATTCCTCATCTGTATCACCGGAAATCGACTGTGCATTCTTCTTAAAGTCCCTGGTAATGACACGGTCCGTCTGACCGGTACCGGATGACTCCAGACCGCTCAGCCATTTTACTGTTCTCGTTCCCATTCCTCCGCTGGACAGTTTGTAGATATAGAAATTCTGCATCTGCCATTGTGAAGAACCGTTCAATGTAAATGTCACACCGGTAAATTCATATACATTTTCCAATGTAATGAATGCATACAGTTTGCCGCCTTTTGAAACGTTGTAGTAGTAACCGGCATACTGGGAATTTGTGGAAGGCCAGCTTCCGTAGAAATCCCTGGCAGCGTCAATCAGACTGATATTGCCTGTAGAATATTCTTCACTTGTTTCACCGGTCTTATATTTCAGGTCAATCAGAAGTTCTGAACTCGTTGCAGCAAGTGCAGTATCTGAAGTATCAATTTCCAGAATATATCCGGATCTTGTATCTTTCGGCTTCAGTAATGTATCTGAAGTGTACTTCACAGCCTTCTTTTCATAACCGGAAGTACTGTTGATTGTAAGTGCATCGCCTTCATAGCTTCTTGCTGTAACAACATAAGTAGGATCTGCATTTACTTCTTCTTTGACAACGCATGCATTTTCCATCGTGACAGATACATCATCATCTGTTATACCCTCGTAAATATATGCTGAAAGAATACGAACAGTATCTGAATTGCTTGTTATGTTTTGAAGAATCTCATTATGTCTGTCCGGATACTGGTCAATGAGACCATTTTCCGCAGCAGCATTCGTACTGTACAGCAGACGGAAGTTGTTTCCGTTAGTGTAGAGATGATCATAATTTGATACAGAAAGCTTGACAACTATCTTATCACCCTGGCCCATGAAATGCGTAATTTGATCCTGCGGGCGATCAATCTGGTTATATGCGTAGTCAACAGCACTGGTTACCACGGGTGCTTTTACCTTCTGGATATTTCCCAGAGGATCTACGTATGTCAGTTCCAGTGACAATGATTCAGGAAGATACATTGTAGCAAGTGTTTTTCTTTCTTTCTGTTCACCAGCTGCCATTTCGTAGCTTTCAATTCCTGCTCCGGTAATATCAGCAAGATCAATTTCTACATAAATATCTGTTGAACTCTGAGTGTATGTTTCCTTCAGATCTGTATTCAGATAAACCGTTGAACTGCCGGCATCTGCCTTGGAAAGAATCGAAAACAGCGTATCCTTCCTCATGCCGTTAGTTGTAGAAGTTCTGACTGTAAAGCTGTTCTTTCCGTCTGTGGTTTCCGCACGTGCAACTAATGTACCTTCAAAGCTGACTTCCGGTCTGCTGTAGGAAGTACCATTAAAACTCAGACCATTGACCTTTGATACATTGTAAAGTGCCATTCCGGTACACGGCCATGAGCTTGATTTTGTTCCCCCTGCATCTGTAACCACTTCAATCGATACAATTTCATCAACCTCTCTGTCGAATGTAAACATATAAACATCTGTAGAATTCGTTGAAAGAGGTGTAATTGAAGAGAAGTCATTATCCAGCACACTTGTTCTGTATCCGGTAATATAGCTGTCATCAGAAACTTTTTCCTCACTGTAGAGAGCAGCAAATTCGTAAGTTAATTCAAGAATACCGTCAAAAGGAGCAATATATCTGGAATATTCCTGACCATCGCTTTTATAGTTGATGATAAATTCACTCACCGGAGCATTGGTGCAGTTGCCTGTACCGACAACAAGTGCATATAAATCGTTTGCATGCGTACTTGTACCCTGATTGTTTGTTGCATTAACAGGAACAGTCGTCTGGATTACAACCAGTAAAGCAATCAATAGAGAAAACAGTCTTCCTGCAGCTTTACGTATCAGTTCCATATACACCCTCCTTTCCGTAAACCATATAAAATACTATTCAAAGTGGAACAGCCCTGCGATACCTGTAACCTCAAAAACCTGCATCACTCTGCTGTTAACATTTTTAAGAGTAAGAGTACCGCCCTTCTTGTGCATGGCCATATGTACAATTTTTGCAACTCGAAGACCGGCACTGGAAATATAAGTAAGTCCTGCCAAGTTCAGTGTCAGCTTTTCATATTGATCTGCAACCTGACGCAGATATTTTTCTGTTTCAGGGCTCGTATTGGCATCGAGTCTTCCTTCAAGAAGCACTTCTGCTTCATTTCCTTTGTTTAAAAGTTTGATATTCATTCTACGTACCATCCTTTCTGCTGTTCTTCACTCTTTTTGTTCTTAACAAACAGCTTCAGATCATCCACCGTAATATCAAGAACTTCTTCTTCGTAAAGTTCCATTTCTTCAATGCTTGATGTTTTCTGCCGAGCATCGAGTTCAGAGGTCAGCAGTGACAGAATATCACTGTCGTCATCATCGTCATCGTCTTCTTCATCGTCTTCATCTTCATCATCGGAGAAGAGATCGAATTCTTCATCATCGTCATCGTCTTCTTCACTGTCAGAGAAGAGATCACTGAGGAGATCATCATCTTCTTCCTCGCTGAATACTTCGTCATCTTCATCCTCTTCAGGTTCTTCATAAACAGGCTGAGGTGCAGGAACAGGAGTTTCAACAGGAGCTGATGGAGCAGCCGCAGGCTGTGCTGCAGCCAGCTGCATTCCTGCAAGACGTGCTTCAACCTTTCTGTTGACTTCATCCGTAACAGCATCCTTGATTCTGTATTCCATATTGGAAGTACTTAGGTTATCAAGAATCTTCAGCAGAAGCTTTTCAGTTTCAGGGGCTGTCTGTACCTGCTGAACAGCAGGAGCAGCAGGCTGAACCGGAGTTTCGGGAATTTCTTCATCAACAGTTTCAAAGCTGACACTGCTCTCTTCTTCACGTTTCATAAAGAAGTCCGGAATTTCATCCACTTCTTCAAAGGTAACGAAAGAACGTGCAATGTTCTCTTCCTCTTCTTCTCTTTCAACAATACGTCTGCTGACAGCTTCATCATGATAAGTACGGCTGTCCGCGATAAAGTCTGACCAGTATCCTTCGCCTTCCGTTCCTGTAAAGTAACGGCTGACAAAGTTCCTGTTTTCAAACAGATCAATAACATCTTCAGGAACAACAACATTAAATGTTGTACGCTTTGTAGGAGAAATTGCAACGAATGCTTCACCTCGCTGTGCAGATGCAATCTGTTCCTGCTCAATTTCGTTAATACCGCCTGCTTTTTCATAAAGCTTGACCAGATCATCCATATCATTCGGTGCCAGCGAGAAAATCATCGAATACTGGCAGGCATTGATAATTGCAGTAGACTTGCGGGCGATTTCTTCGCTGCCGACAAAGTCCTTGATGTTCTGTGTAATAACGATCTGCATACCATTGTACTTACGGATACGCTTCGCCAGCTGGAACATGAAGTCCAGAGCAACAGGGAACTTTGTATCAATAAATACATGCGCTTCATCAATAACAACAACAATCTTTCTGTTCGTACCATAGCGGATGTTATAGTCTCGATTCTTGATGATTTCGTTATCAATGTATTTCAGAACCAGCAGCATCTGTGCATTCGCAATTGTACTGTTTCTGTTTGCAAGAAGGCTCTGGAAATTGAATACACAGAAATTCTCTTCTGTTGTTATCGTGCCCTCACCATTCCAGATCGTAGCGTTTCTTCCGCCTGTAGAGAACTTGGAAATGTAATTCATCAAAGTTCTCAGCATTGTACGGATATATTCATTGTCCGTCTGCTGGAATTCCTGCAGAATGGCATCATAGAGATCATCAAAGACTGGATAGTCGGAAGGTCTCAGAAGACCGACATTCGTTTCATTTGTAATACCGTGTTCAAGATACATGCGGTCTACAATTGAGTTCAGATATTCCAGGGCATCCTTGTCACAGTCCGGAAGAATCTGCTTGAAGAATTCTTCAAGGAACTGCAGATGTGTTGAATAAGAGCCTGAAATACCGCCTTCATCGGAGTCTTCATCATCCAGAGCAGTCATGATCTGGAACGGATTCAGACGCCCGTACTGTGAATTCGCAACATTAATGAATTTACCATGCAGGTTTTCCGCAAGCTCTGCATATTCATTTTCAGGGTCAAGAATAAAGATCTTTGCACCATCGGCAGCCAGGTTGGCCAGAATACTCTTTGTCGCAAAAGATTTACCGGAACCGGACTTACCTACAATTACCATGTTGGAGTTGACACGTTCACTGTCTCTCTGGAAGAAGTCAACCATAACCGGAACACCATCAGATGAACCAAGATGGAAGCCTTTTTCATCCGTAATACTTGAGAATACCCAGGGGAATGATGCAGCGATCGTTGTACCGGGAATACCTCTTCCCTCTTTTGCATACGGATCATATGCGCTGACCTGAGAACCGATAAACATTCTAAGCTGTTCGAAATCACGGGAACTTAATCTCATGCCGTTTTCATTGTAAATACGCTTTACCGCCTGTTTCATATTTGTGATACGCGGATATGCTGTATTATTAATTTCACTGCCGGTCAGCGCTTCAGTTGTCATGACATCATATGAAGTTACATAGATATTTGTTTCCAGCAGTGTTTCATTGCTGCTCTGCAAAGTGGAAAGGAGCTGTCTTAAAGTATCGATATGATTCTCAATTTCCATTTTGACAGATTCATTGCCTGAGGAAGAATATCTTGTATTCAGTTCCAGAATGGATTTATCAATATTGCGTACAGCCTTGGAAAGATCCATCGGCTTTACCTTCATGACTACTTTTGTTCCCGGCATAGACATAACGGATGCCATCCATGCATTCGGAACCATATCAGGATAACGAATAACTTTCTGAATATGTGTCACAATACCATTCACTTTTGTACGGCGTGGAGTGAATTCAACTTCCGAAGGTCTGGCCCAGGCTGTATAGCCTTCTGGTGTCATCATCGGCGCTTCCTTTTCATTCACATCACATGTATTCGTGTATTTCAGGAATACAGCGATATCAGAACCGGTAAGACGCTGTGGATTCAGTTCGCCGGATGAAAGGTCCTGCATGGTTGTATCTACCTGTCTTTCCAGACGGTGTGTGTCACTGTCAAAAAGAACGAGATAGTAATGAGGAATAATGACCGGATCATCTTCGATCAAAGTATCAATTTCATTAATACGGTCGTATATGATCTCAACACGCGCTTTCAGCTCATCTTCGCTCAGGATGCCGCTCTCATATGACTTGCGAAGGTCATCCAGTTTTTTCTCTTCAAGTTCTCTGTATTTTTCATAATGGACAGGACGCTCGATCTTTACAATATTTGCAGAGAAATCAGCCGGCAGTGCATGAATTGCCCTGCCAAGACCGTTTACAATTGCATTTTTCTTTCTGTTTTCAGTAAAAAGTCTGAAATCAACAGGAGGAACCGCAATAACTGCGCCGTAATACTTATCTGCATATTCAATCAGATCATTGTCGATATAAGTAAAAGCACAAAGATCAGCCATCATTTCAGCTTTGCCTGATTTCTTTTTTGCTGGTTTCTTTGCCTTTTTCTTTTTTCTGCTGCGAAGTCCTTTATGCTTCGTTTCTTCCTCTTCTTCGAGTTCCTCGATCATTTCCGTAAGATCTGCGGTTTCTTCAAGATCATCGGAAGAATCAGGTGAATCATAAGCTGCGGATGTTCTTACATATTTTCTGGGCATTGCAAAATATCTGATGATATGAAGTACATAAAGATAATTCGGTTCATCATCAATTCTGTAACAAAGAAAGAAAACAAGAATAACCAGAACAATAGCAATATAGTATTTGAACGGCAGTGAAGAAAGAAGAATGATTGAGCAGAGTGCCGCTGTAATAAAAGCGATAATCAGCTCCGGAATACCTATATTCTTGAAAATCTCAAATGCCATTTTTGTTTTTCCGGGGATCAGCCACATACTGTTCACTCTCCTTTCTTTGTGTAATTAATTTCTGTTGTTATGCCGGTTCATATTTCTCGGCGGTGTTCTTAATTCTGCGCTGTTTGAACGCTGTTCTCTGACCTGAGGTCTGCTGTTCTGAGCAGGCTGTGCAGACTGAGAACTGATTGTGAAACTTCCTGAAGATGAAGGTTCATAGGAACTGCTGCCTGTATGCTGAGTACCTGCACCAGAACCGGTGCCCGACTGCGCATTAGTTCTTGTTCCGGAGCCGGAAGTACCGGAAGGAATCGGAGAAGAAGTTCTTGCGGAGACAGTGTTGTATCTCGGCCTTGCATCCGCCACATCTGAATTTTCAATGTTTCTCGATGAAGTAATACTGCTTCCTCCGCCGGGAACATCACTGCTGTAATTTCTCGGCTGGCTGCTGTTAACTGAAACAGAAGTTCCATCAGCTAAACCATCCTGAACTGTTTGTGTGTTTATCTTACTCTGCCCGTCTTGCCTGGCACCGTCGACAGAACCGTCTTGTCCTGTCATGTTGTGGAGGTTTCTCGGGCCGTCATTTCCGGAATTTCCGCCGCCGTTCCTCATTTCCGGAGGTGTCTTGGTCGGGCCTTCATTGTTCCATCCATGACGTACACGCGTAGCAAGCTGTGCTCTTGTGCTGTCGTATGTCTTGGAAGACATGCCGTACTTCTTCATCGCAGCTTGCTTGTCCATGTCTAAGAAGTTCTTTGCAGCATCTTCACCGGCTGAACCGGACAAGGATGACTTAAGAGCTCTGTTATTGTTTCTCTGCTGATTCTTGGTATAGAGACTGCGTGCGCCGCTGCCGACACCTTTGACAAGTGCACCTGCAGCTGCGAAGCCGCCCTTGATGACACCCTTGGCAGCCAGACCGGGAGTTTCTGTAGCGAGACGTCCAAGTGTGCTGTTTCTGATGGATGTGGCAGTATCGCTGGCCATAATGGACTGCATTGCAGCATTTTCACTGAGGATACCGGTGAGCATGCCGCTTGCCTTTTCAGCTGTATATACAGAACCGTAAAGCATCAGCATCTTGGCAAACATATTTGCTGTACCGTTGGAGAACAGCGACAGGTTTGCATCAAAGATAATCGGTATGAATATCAGCAGCAGTCTTACGGAAAGAATTGTTCCGAAGATTGCGAATGTCTGGATGATAAATGCTGTTGTCCACTGTTTGAAACGTGATCCGTCATCAAACGGTGCAGCTGCGATAAACGGAGGTGCAAGGATATACAGCAGAATCATATTGAACAGACGTCCGATACAGTTCAGTACAAGTACGAAGAACTGGCGGCAGAGCATAAATCCGCCGAAGATCAGGATAAAGTGCTGATATTCCGGCATAGCAAGACTGAAGTCCTGCTTAACATCAGATTCAGAGTACATATCTCTCGTACCGTCAAGGTACGGTTTTCTTACCGGATCATAATAACTTGCACTTGTTCCGTTATATGCAGAGTTGTGGGCTGCATCTGTAGTAGCAGCAAGGAACAGCATAACATCAATACGTGTCTCGCTTACTTCCGTGTATTGTTCAGGAGAAGAATATTTCGTAAGAACCTGCATATTGTCCTTGTTAATGCGGACATAAGTCATTGCATGTTCAATTGCGGAACTGAGTGCATCACTGTATTCATCAAGCGGCTGTTCTGTTGAAAGATCATGCGCTCTTGCAATCTGCGAAATAACTGACTGCCAGGATTCCACCTCAACGCCATCGACCGTTGTATAGGTGAAATTGAATACATGCTGCGATTCAAGTCTCTGCAGATCCGCACGGATTTCGTTATAGCAGCTGTTGATGTTGTATCTTGAATTCGCCGAAGGATTGATTGAATACTCACCGATCGTGTCGAAGATACGAGCCATTGTTGCATATTCATCATCCGTAAATTCTATGGTTCCACTGTTGCTGAGTGTATAAGCGTTATTAAACAGATATTCGATTGACTTCAGAAGACGGTTGGACAGTTGAACAGTAGCTGACAGAATGAATGTCATAGAGATAATAAAGACAAAGCTTGTCAGAGCTTTTCTGAGAATTTCGCTCAAAGGCTGCTGCATCTTGTCACCAAGATCAAACATCTTCTTTATTACAGCCAGAATGGTAAAGCCGAACAGCAATGTAATGCCGATCATTGCCATGCCGCCGTAAATTGTTGTAATCGTATCATTTCCTACAAAGATATTCAGAAGGAAATCCTGTGATTCATGATAAGTAACTTTCTGTGTACCTGCAAAAATACTGAACATCGTGTAGAAGATCTGCAGAAGCTTGCATAATCCGATACCGATCAGCCAGAGAAGATACCAGAACCAGTTTACAATTGATGTAAGCATTACTTTCTCCTTTTACCTGACTCTCAGATTCCTGCGTGAAAGGAATACATATGCCCCGAGACCTGCCAGTGATCCGATAAGAATGATCACGACAACCCAAAGGCTGTGGGTGAAATACATCCTGATTGTAAAAGCATAGTGAGATGTGTTTCCTGCCGGATCCTGTACTGTGATTTCGTAATATCCGGGAACTTTTAATACATCACAGGAGGAAATACGGTCCCCGTCCTGATCAATATACATAACTGCATCTTCTTCGCAGTCGGAAAGATCTACTTCAGAAGTTGCAATACCGTTTTCATTTACTGCTTCAAGCTTCAGTACAGGTGCCGTATGATCAACTGTTGCCTGGAATGAGTACACAACATTAGAAGCCTGACATACATAAGAAACAATATAGATTCCTTCTTCATCCATGGAAACATAGTTGTTTTTAAACGTCTGTTTCTTCTGGTCCTTCTTGACCGTCAGGATATTGAATCCCTCAGGAGCTTCAAAGCCCTGTGCATTTGTATAAACATCAATAATCCTGAAGGAAAGAGTATACATATCCTGACCTGATCCTCGGGAAACTGTTAAAACATAACTTCCGGGAAGGGTGATATTGCTGAGATCCTGTGAATCCGTATGGCCATTGCGGTAAAGCTGTACGGATAAAGTGGAACTGCATTCAATCGTAACTGCCGCATTTGTATACATACCGTCTGCCACAGTACTGCGTACAACCATGTCCGAATTGCCTCCGAACAGATATTGAAATGCATTGCTGTCGGGCTGGTATGTTACGTTTGATGCAACTGTGACATCTGTTGTTGCCGTACTGTATTCATAAACAGCTTCACCTGTAAAAGGGTCAATCTCGTGTTCACCGTATACAGTCGCATCTCCTGTTCCCTCATCCTCATTTTCTGCGCATACCGGCATGAATGAAACACCCGAAGAAATCACAAGGAAAAGTGCAGCTGAGAGACGCAGCGCCTTTTGAATAGATTCAGTTTTCAGATTAAAGAACCTGTTCATTTCTCTTCCCCACATCATAGAATACCTCATCAGGTCTGAACATATGCGAACGTATTTCGCTCATGTCCATCTTACCCATTTTATAGAAATCACAGCGATAGCTCGGTGTATATTTCGTCATCAACGGGTAGTTGCCGAAAGTAACGATAATCGCATTTCCGGTTGATTCTTTATTGTTCAGCTTCTGCAGCTCGGAAGGATAAATCAGAGGTCTGTTCTGAATCTGTGTCGAGACGTTGATATCACCGCCTCTTCCCATTGTACTTCCGGAAGTACTGCTTGTTTTAACTGTCTTGTTGCCGCAAAGTTCAGAGAATTCCTTGCAGGTTTCAATATCGTTGGAACCGATGAACATCTTCATAGCACAGTTCGACTTTACAATATTCGCAACCTGTTCACCATAAACTGTATTCAGCTGGGCGTAGGACTGAACAACCATGTTAAACCAGATTTTTCTGGAACGGCCGACAGTAATCATTTTGTCAAACTTCTCAATCTTCGGCATATTTCCGAATTCATCGAGAATGTAATATACATTTCTTGGCAGTGAGAGATCCTCTCTTGTAGAAGCTACTTTAATCAATGCCTTATAAATACAAAGGATAAATACAGCCGCAAGACCATGACGTGTATCTTTTTCATCAGGAATCTTCAGAAAGAGAGCCGTCGGACGTTCCGCAATCTGTGCAGGGTTGATATCTGTTGCACTGGTAAGACCGCAGATACCCTGGTCATTGAAAAGTGTAAGCTTGTCAAACGTAATTGACATATAGGAACTCATTGTCTGATCAGCAGCACTGAGCACCTGGCGTGACAGCGAGACTGCCTGAGAAAGCTGGTCTCTTCCTTCGAAATACTTCTTCAGCTGTTCATAGTTGTTTTCTGTATTTGTGAGAATCTTGTTTACATTGAAGAAATTGAATTTCTCCTTTGTCATTCCGAGAGCGGGATCTGCACTGTCTTCCAGCATTGCCAGAATAACTGCAAGAATAATGGATCTTGCGCCTTTTTCCCACAGCGGATCTTTTTCATTTGTAATCGGGCAGAGAACGGATACAAAGTCATTCAGGTCTTCATACATCTCGTCATAGATCTTCTGTTTTGCAACAGAAACATCATCCAGACAGTGCTCAGGGTTTGTATAAGCCTTTCCCTGGAATTCAACCCATACATCACCGATTTCACAGACTTCATCATCCATGCGCTTCAGATCAGGATATTTTTCAATGTCATCACGATGCGCTTTCATACCTTTGCCGGCATTCAGATATTCCTGATACATATCCCAGATGGATCCGAGAGGATTCCAGCGTGAAGAAGAATATGTATCACGCAGATCAAGAACTTTTACATCGTAACCTTTTTCTGTAAGGAACTTGGAATGAAGGTCAAGAAGTTCACCTTTCGGGTCAGTGATGATCATACTGGATCCTTTTTCACTTGCCGCAAGAAGCTGGATCATCGGGTTGATGAACGTCGTTGTTTTACCGGAACCGGTAGCACCAATGATAAGTGAATGAGCACCGGACATGAAATTGCACTGAAGTACACCTTTCTTGTCTATATATGCTCTGACAGGTACACCGTCCTTTTTCACACTTGTGATTGTTTCATAAGTGAAAGGTGTGAAGTTTGCATCTCTTTCCTTGTCTGTCATGAAGCGGCTGTTTTCAAGAACACTGATAACATCCCCTTTACCGGGTTTGCCGAAGAAACTTGTTCTCATGCCGATTGTTTCAATGTGATTGATAATGTAAATGAAGCCGCACAGCAGCATTGCACCGATTCCTGAAAAATAGGTGACCGGTTTCAGCAGCAGAGAAGGCATAAACCAGCTGTGTGGTTCTCTTGCCACAATCAAAGGCAGGTTGATCAGCACTGCCTGAAGAAGATAGCCGATTACTACAATGCCGGCCAGTACGACAAGTGCATAAATCAGCATTGTAATATAATCCCTGTTTTTATTTTCTGTCATACTGTTCCTCCGTTTCTTTCATGAGTACGTTTGCTTAAGATTTTCCGCGACTCGGGCTGATAATGGTAGAATCATTGACACTATCAACTTGATGGTACTCACCGACTCTCTCGGACATCAGGTAACCGGAAATATACTCACCGTACCAGATAGAGTTGGTGTTGACAGTTTTAACATCATCTTCACCGGAAAAAGCGCCGTTGCTGCGGATAAATGCTCCGGTGAGTACATCTGTTGCGTAACTGGTGATATTAATTCTGTGACACAGATAATTAATCAGAATCGTTGCATTACTTACTGTAAGTCTGCCAGGCTGTTTATAGAAATTTTCAACAATCAGCAGACCGCCCACATTAACATCACCTGTAAGATACAATCCTCCGGTTCTTACCTTGCCGCCGTCACGAATCGTCAGATCTCCCGAGCCGCTGATCATGCATCTTCCGTTTGTAACATACTTCACTTTGTATTTATAATCATCCGGAATTACACCATTCGCATTCGTGGCACTTGAAAATTCAGTTGTCATTGCTCCGTAGTAAGCCAGCACATGAGTATAGTATTCCGAGGTATCTGCAACACCTGAAAAATTAATTCCATCTAAAACTCCGGAATCTATTAACGACAGTCCGGAAGGATCAAGGAAGTTGATCAAAGCACCGGGCTGAACAATAATTCTGCCGTCATTCTGAATCCTGCCGTTATTGATAATCATCGCGTTGCGTCCGATGATCATCGTTGCGCCTTCTTCAATTGTCAATGTGCTGCCGTAAGGAATATACACAACAGCATTTTCAGGAACAGCATATGTGCTTCCTGAACTTACTGTTCTTCCTTTTGAAATAACATCAGGTGTATACAGTTTTACACCAGTGGAAACATCAGCTGCGATTGCATCTTTGCTGAGGGTTGTATTTCCGTTTACTCTCTGCTGAACTTCACTGGTAACACCGGGAACACCGTACCAGATTTCAAACTGTTCACTGGAATTGGACGCCTTCTGATAAGAATCATCTGAAGCATAGAACTGATATTCTGTTTCAGGTCTTAGAGCATCAATATTCTGATGGCAGAAAAAAGCAAGACTGTAGCCGCTGACCGCAAAACGCGTACGTTCTCTGGCAACATAATTTACTTCTTCTTTCGACCATTCATATGCAGCCCATGCACCGAACGGACCGCCTGCAAAGAAGCCGACCAGTGTTTCCCACCAAGTATTGCCGGTTGTTGTGTCTTGTGAAAAGTGAACGTAGAAATTTGTCCAGATTTCAAATGTTCCTGTGCCGTTTGAAGTAATATTCCAGTGATTCTGGCAGTTTCTTGTCTGACCTTCTGTATTCAGCAGATTCTTGAAAATAGCACAGGTATATATATCGTTGTCTGTAGCTGCATACATCGTATAATCGGAAGCTTTATATTTTCCCGAGCTGTCCGTTGTATATGTATGAAGAACATAATCATACTGAATATTGGTATCGTACTGCTGTGTTTCCTGAACCGGACTGTATTCGAGATACCAGGGGCTGTATGCACCTCTGGTAACAATCACATCAGAATCATTTGAATTTGCAAGACCATCAATATCTTTCACAGAAAGCAGCGTACCGCGGTAGTTGTTTGTTGATGTTCTGTCACTGTCATCATTCCATTTTCTCTCATCATAGTCAGTTGTTTCGGAATATCCTTCATTATCTTCTCCGGGAGAAGTTACAACAACACGTTCACCATTACGTGTTGTCATCAACATGATCGGAATTGTTCCGTCCCAGTCCGAACCGCCGTAAAGAGTACCGTAGTTGTCAAATAATGACTTCAGTTCAGCTTCCGATGTAACTTTCTTCCATGTGAAGATCTCATCACTTGTGTTTTCACAGCCGGTTTCAACATGTCCGATGTCACCCTTAAAGTTTACGATTTCATCTGTATCATCGCCGGATGCCTGAACTGAAAGTGTTTCTGCAGAAATCATAAAAGAAGCTGTGATGCATGCACTCAGCAGGAGAAGCAATGTTTTTTTCAGATGTCTTTTAATTGAGTTCATAGTTCCTCCTGTTAATCTGAACATTCCATCGAGAGAATGTTCTTTCCTTCGCTGTACTGATATGCAACGGAATCCATCATCTTGCGGATCATGAAGATGCCGAAGCCCCCGATCAGATTTTCATCTTCGAAACGTTCGCGTCCGGGTTCGCTGACTTCAAGAGGATTGAATGCTTTCCCCTGGTCCCTGAATGTGACTGTAACCTTCTTTGAAGAAGATATTTCAACAGATACTTCAGCCATGCCGTTTTCTGTTCCGTATGCATATTCAGCAATGTTGATAAATGCTTCCTCAGCTGCAAGATTTACTTTAAAGATTGTATCTTCGCTGATTTCTGCTTTATTCATTTCTTCTGTCAGGAAATCCTGTACTTCTTCCAGATGTCCGGCAGAAGCTTCAATATTCATTTTTGCCATTTTTTCTGCCGGCCGCCTTTCTGTTCTGCAGTATCCCAATTACAGAAACACCGCTCCCGAAAGAGCGGTATTCCCATATTCGGTTATGATTAAAGTAAAGAACTGATAATTGCTGAAGTGCTCTTATTAGCATCGTACCAGTTGCCCATGATCTGATTGCCGATCTTAAGAGCAAGCATCAGGATGAAGATCAGTACGAAGCCGATGATAGCATTTTTCAGATGGTTTTTAGCCTTTTCATGTTCCTGCGGTTCTTCTGCCTTGGCATACTTTACACCAAGCATGATGCAGTAAAGAGAGCCGACTGCTACAACGATAGCCATTGCGGGCTTGAAGAGGCTGTCGATCAGCTGAACAATCGGATCGGAGATCTTGTTGAAGTCACTGGTACTGGTACTTGCTGATGAAAAGAGCACCGGTGCCTTGAGCATAATGAGATTTACCAAGTTAAACATAATATTCTTCCTCCTGTTTATAATCCAAATCTCTTTTGAAATTACGCATATACTATATCAGTCAATTGATGACAAATTAATGACAAACTGATGACAAACATCAAATTAAATGAATTTTGCAGATCAGTCGAGACGCCAGTAATACTGGCGCATGTAATCATCCGGAACAGAATATCTGGAATGTGACTTGTCTTTCAGCCATTCATAATAATCGCACTCGATCAGATCCGGACGTACAGCGAAACTGTTGAAGTTCTTCTCGATCACTTCCTCAGCATTGCATTCCCTTAAAGCTTTCATCATGGAAGATACAATCTTCTGAATGTAAAGCTGGTTCTTTCTGTCAAAAGGTTCATCTTCAAACAGAATTGCTGCCAGCTCCCTGAGGGTGCAGGGTCTGCCGTTCAGGCTGACAATATAAGCAAATGCTTCTTTTGCACGTGAGCGTTCGAAATGAACACTTTCATCGTTATTCGTGCGCACATCGAAATTGCCGAAGCAGTATACCTTCAGTTTTGTTTTCTTCTGTTCAGGAATATCAAAACGAAGATATTCCATCTCTTTGATAACATCTTCTTCCGCAATCGGCTTGAGGAGATATCCTGAAGCATGCATTTCCATTGCTTCCCTGAAGTATGTATCGTATGCCGTAACAAAGATAATATTCACTTTCGGGCAAAGCTTCTTCAGTTCTTCACCTGCATCAATACCTGTCAAATCAGGCATGTTAATATCAAGGAAAGCAATGTCACAAGAAACTTCCTTTGCTTTTTCAAGCATCTCCGTACCGCTTCTGAATCCATAAATATTCTCATCAGGAAAAACGTTCCTGATGGTTTCCAGTTCACCGTCCAGAATCAATTTTTCATCATCTGCTACAAATATATTCATATATGCTCCATCTGACTGATTCCGCCATTCTCAGCAGGATCAGGAATTGTGATTGTTGTCTTCATCTGGCCGTCTTCCGTCTGAACTGTTTTGAGAGTACCGCCTGTAAGAGATTCAATTCTTACTTTGCTCTTTTCTACTCCTTCATAAATTTCAAGACCTGCACTGCCCGAGATACAATCATCATTCAAGTCTACAACTTCAACAATAATTTTACCATCTTTATGCATTGAACGTACATCAAGAATCATTCCGTCCGGGTTATTTCTTTGACCGCCCGCAAAAGCTGCTTCGACAATTGACATCACTGACATTGCCGGAATCATAAAGCGGTCATATTCAATCTCATAATTGATCATCAGCGCATCTTCAAAACGAAGATTTTCAAGCCAGACATAATCTTCCACCTGCTCCAGTTCCTCTTTAAATGTCACCATCTTCGGTTTCTCAATAGATGTCAGATTTCTGCGAAGATAAGCAGAAAGATGCTTGATTCCATTTTCAGCCTGTCTGGGGTCCCTGCGGCAGAGAACCTGTATGGACGCAAGAGAATTGTAAAGAAAGTGCGGTCTCACCTGTGAAAGCATGAGCTTTGTGTTTTCTTCTACAGCAATACGCATTTCTCTTTCATTTTCCAGCTTCAGTTTTGCCTGTTCATTCACCTGATCCATCTGCCAGAAGATGAACATGTCAAGAGAGCCAAAGGCAAGACCGATTGTCAGCAATGACTGACAGTCCAGCTGTCCCTCCAGAAACAGTGCTGCAAGAGGCATAAGGCAGAAAAGAAGTTCCATATACAGTTCGTAAATTGAGAAATTTCTCAGTTCACTGATCAGTTCTGCAATCACAATAACAAAGAATAATGCCAGAACAATCAAACTGAGCTGATACAGTTCCCCTGTCCGGATCATTCCGTCACTTCCGATTGAAACAATCAGAGGATTAAAGTAATTCAGTCCGCTGAGCAGAAGTGAAAAGCCCAGAAGCACATGACAGTAATACACCCAGACATGATTATATTCTGTACCATTTTCTGCATATTTTTCCTTAAGATCATGATCGATCAGTTTCAGGAGAAGTCTGCAGATATTGTTCACGAAGAGAAGAACAGAAAGAATCAGAAGTGCATTCACTGTTTCCGGATATCTCACTACTGATACCGCAGGTACCGCACTGATCATACTCAGAATCGATACGACAGCACAGTTTTCTTCAATTTTAACAATCAGTCTTCCGTGCCTTGTATCATTCAGCCCCGAAATCCGTGAGATCAAGGCCGCTGTAAAAGCGAACAGCCCGCCCCACATCTGCAGAGCCATCAGGATCATCTGAGTAAGTTTCATCTGCGTTCCTCCTCTTAAACTACCGGCTGATTCCGGTTAATAACCGGAGGTTGCTGTCGTCTGTTTACATTTGTATTTGCCTGCACCTGGCGGTCTGCAGAAAGGTTCTGCGCAATTTTACTTCTTGCATCTGATCTGCGAATGGATTCAGACACATTCTTCATGGTTTCTGTTCCCAGCTTTCTGAATTCAGGAGATCTGTCATTTTCCAGCAATTTTTTCAGCTGTTCGGGATTTGTTGCCTGCATCAGTTTAAGCTTGCGGACAAGTTCTGCTTTTGCTGCCTTCTCCAAAGCAAACGGATCAGTATTTTTATTTGTTCTGCTCCGGTTGCGGAGATGAAGTTCCTGCTTTGCCTGTTCATTCGGCTTTCCGGCTGCCTGACGCTCTCTGCGCATTTTCTGATCCAGTGTTTTGGCGTAGATTCCTTCGGCCATTGCTTCAAAGTCTTCATCCGTAAACGGTTTTTTACCGTCAACGCTGGATTTTTTCAAAGCTCCCACCCATTCCTTTTTTGTATTGTCAAAGTAATTGACTCTGTTAATGAATGCTTTCAGCTGCGGTTCATCTTCACCGGGAGCGTATACATCATCAGCACTCTTCTTGAAGATATTCACATTTCCGCCGGCATAATGACTGTCACGCTGCAACGCTTCAGATGTCTTTACTTCGTTATTATTCTCCTGCATTGATGCAAGTTCTTCAGCTGTAGGTGCTTTATCAGATTTCAGAACATCGCTGAGATTATCAAAATCAGGAATTTCAGTATCATCTTTTATGAGATTCTGATCAAGCTGATCGAGATCTGCTTCTCTTTCAATTTCATCAGCTTCCACTGTTTTCTCAGCTGTCTTTTCCTCAGTTACATCCTTTTCCTTTTCTTCTTCAGCATTCTTCGTATAGTCTGCAGCCGGAAGATCGCTTAAAACACTGTCACTTCCGGTAAACTTTCTGCCGGCATAATTTAGAATCCGGCCGGGAATAAACCATGCAATCGAATTCAGCAAGCCAACTGAACTTTGGAAAATATTCAGTATTCCGTCTGTCAGCGCAGCAAGCGGCTGGCCGATCATGGGAATTCTTCCAAGAGCTTCTCCTATTCCTTCGCGAAGAGGCATCATCATGCCGTCCCACATACGTCCGAATGTGTTATCCGGATGCAGCAGTGTACCTCGCTGGTTATCTCTACGTTCTGACATATTCATACCTCCTTTGCTGTATGCAATATAACAATTGATGTATGACAAAACAATGACAAAATCTGTCCTGTTCCGCTAAATCATATTCTTTATTTTCAACGATTTCACATGAAACAGCAAGATCATGCCAAAGCTGCCTCTTCGAAAGCTGCATGTTCAGCCTGCTGATTGATATTCTGTACTGCTTCCGGTACTGCTTCAGGATGTTTTGCCTCTTCCAGTTCACGCTCTGCATTCTGCAGAAGAACTGTCTGTGCCTCCTTTTTCATAAAAGAAGCCAAAGATGACTTTCCTGCGAAGTTTATTGCAAATTTCATTGAGCCGGTTTTCTCAATCTGTGCAAAGGAAGCAAGTGCTTCTTTTTCACTGATTCCCGCTTCAGCTTGATCTGCCATATATGTTCCCTTGAGAACTGTATTCATCAGTGATGAAATCTCCTGCCGGGAAATACCGTTTACCGGTACATCCGGCGGTGCATAAGATGAACAAAGTTTCTTCATCGCTTTCACGCTGCTGCTCATATATGAAGATGCATAGGTGGAACCTGACTTCTTCGCCTCTTTCTGTACAGCTTTAAGAGAAGCAGATGCTTCGCTGTAAGCACTGATCTTTTTCTGCTTCGCCCAGTTTCTGCATTCACTGATTGAAGGAACATGGGTGACATTAAACGTACGGTCTTCAAAATTCACATCACCGGCTTCAAAAAGTTCGCCGATACTTCCGTCTGCGATATACGGATAAAGCAGCACGTAATCATCTCTGTTCCGATACAGCGCATCCGCCAGTCTGTTCACATCTGCATTTGCCTGCCATCTTTCCGTCATCATTTCATTCGTAAACAGTACTGTTCTTTCACTGATCTGCTTATTTTCCACAGATGGTGCTTTCAGTACATGATCATGCATTTGATCGATATAAAGCATGCGTCTGCTGACACCCATCGTAAGTGCGGAAATCAGATCTTTTTTCGCGATTACTTTTTCATAGGATGGTGACAGAATCTTTGAAATACGATCTGGAGCATTGAGGTAGTCCGAAACAATTTGTGCATGTGCTTCTATTTTTTCTCTGGTTAATTCATTCAGTTTTTCTTCAGCTGCTGCCTTTAACAGTTCACTCTTTCTGCATTCGGCAATAATACCTGATAATACAGCTGATGCAAAGTACGTCTCCTGGCCTTCCGGTGTATCCGGGAAGTCAGGCTGGCCGATGTCATGATTGCTTTCCAGTGTTACCAGCTGCTTGCGCAGTTTTTTCATTCCGTAGACAGCATAATCTGCTGCCTTGTCATGATCAAAAACAAGTTCTGCTGCACCATTCTTCTTTTTCATGCCAAGCATTTCAAGAGATTCCTTTACAGCTGCTTCTTTCTGCTTTGCAAGACTGCCTGGCATCATGATCTCTTTAAGAGAGTAACCATCATGCATCAGTTTGCAGATACTGAATACTGCAGGAGCTGTCTTAAGATCCAGGTCTGACCGTACGGATAAAGAATCTGTGTATTTATTGAATTCGGCACATATACGGGCAAATGCATTCACAGGTGTCTGATCAGCCTCATTGTAAGCCATAATCCGTTTCATATGATCCGCACGCTCAGTCTTTTTTTCTTCAATCATTTTCTCAATGATATCTGTTTTCAGATTTCTCAGGGCATTGTCAAAATCGGCATCTCCTGTGGAATGAGGAAGTGCAGCATTTTGATCCTTGAGAGTCTGCATCTGCTGTTCCAGGATTTCAGGAATCGCAGAGCCGGATGTTTTGATATCTCTGCTGTGATAAACACATGTCTGATAGAAATCATTCAGCTGTTCACAAGTATATTTACTGCTGCTGAGTGCACTTGTCATCATGTTCATCGCAGAACCGTGCAGACATTCACGTGAGCGAAGATCAAGTTCGGATTCCGTCATGCGCATAATCTGTGCATCTGCACCTGCAGAAAGAAGACTGTCCAGAACATGGAAACGGGCGAATTTTTCTGCATCAAAACCATTCTGCTGCAGTTCATCCTCAAGGCGGTTTCTTTCTTCTTCCGCCTGATTCACGTCAAGATGTTTTTCGGAAGCAAAACGTTCTTCTTTCAGCATTTTTTCTCTGAGCTGATCATAAGCCTTGCCGCGCATCGCTCTGATCGTATTCTGCATGCTCCGTTCATTTGCGGAAGCAGTACGTGAAATAACGGAAAGGATGCGTCTTTGCAGTTTCACTGCTTCAGACTGATCTGCAGCGTTCATGTTTTTCATGCATTTGTCTGCAAGTTTGCCTATGGCATGTACAGCTTTGTAGAACTCTTCATAGTTCTTCGGACGGTTCGCAGTCATGGTAAAAATTCTTTTCTTCAGTTCGGCGAATTCTTTTGTTTCCGGAAGTCCTTCCGGATTGAAGCGGTCCAGTTCTGCTGCGATGGTATTCATTCTTCTCCAGGTATTTGCTTCCTGTTTTGCAAGCTGTTCTTTTTGGAAACTGAACATATTTTCGACACTGGTATAATCCGGATCTGCCTCTCTGACAGGCAGCTGACGTGATAATTCCGGATGAGTCTTTGCGTATTCTTTACTGATTTCTGCTTTTGCCGATACAATGCGGTATTCCAGGGAATAAGCTGCATGATCTTTGTTCCATGATTTCTTCATCTGTCGGAGAATCTGACGATCATGTCTGAGAACTTCAGCCATTTTCGCATACATTAATGCATTGCCGGTCAGCGTTGAACGATCAGCGGAAGCATCAAAATATCTGCCGAATTCGTTTTCAGCCTTCGTGGACAGTGAAATCAGATGATCCAGTGTTCGGCCGTCAGGATATGATAAAGCACCACCCTGCATGCTTGCTTTATTCAAAGCATTCCGGTACATGGAGAATATGCATGTTTCGCGATGATATGCGATATCTTCAAAAACAATTCCGTCTGCTTCCTTCGATGCACGGAAAGCCTGTTCAAAAGAATTAAAAATCTGCATAGAAGGAAGAAGTTCAGCAGCACCGTGTGCAAAGTCTGTCATTCCTTCTCTCATAAAAGGAAGATCTTCAAAATGATGCTCAATATTATAAGAATCATCAGCTTGTGCATAGCGCTCTTCTTCTGTGAGAATACTGATCTTTTCAAACAGGCGTGCTTCTTCAGAGACCGGTCTTTTCCTCAGTTCTGCAGAAACAAACTGCTGAAGATCCTTCAGCATAAGATCACGCTGTACCTGATCTTCTTTCGTATGACCGTAAAGATACTGATTGAGCTTTTCAACAGATACACCTTTCAGTTTCAGCTGATTCAGCTGCTCATTCATTTTTCCGGCAGGATATTCTGCTGCTCTTTCAATTTCCTCTTCAGCAAGACCGGATGCTTCTGCTCCTCTGCGTATTTCACGTGCGTAGAAAGCATAGACCATCTTGCGCAGATCTCCGTCCGTAAGGGGCGGTGCAAGTCTGACATTGTTTTCCCTCAGATATCCGTCAAGAGCTCTTGTGACGATACCGAATTCTTCCGGAGGATTGCCTTCTCTTGCCTGTCTGTATACATTTCTCAGAACAAGATCAGAAACAGCCACACGCATCTGTTTTGCATCGTCTGTCTGGCCGGCAAGAAATTCTCTGAGTTCTCCCTTTGTTGCCGTCAGATCATTGACTGCCCAGCTTTCCGGTGTCATGAATATTCTGGGATAATTCATTGCATAAGATGCTTCCTGTTCGGTAAGACCTGCTTTCAGGCCTTCTTCATGAATCACCTCACCGGCAATCTGATTAAAGCAGTCAACCATCTCATCTTTGGAAGCTTCGGCCTGATCATCCGCATGTTCCTCTGCCTGCTGTTCATTCTCCGGAACATCCTGGAAAAGTCCGCCAATTACAGCTGCTTCTTCCGGTGCATTCTCACGTTCTGCTTCTGCACGTGAAAAGTCTTTCAGCAATGAAAGCATCTGATCCATCAGTCTTCTTCTTTCCGGTGTATCTTCCTCAAGAAGTCTGGTCATACCCATGATGGTAGCAGGAAGACCGGTAATTGTATCAATCAGATCATTCATTTTACCTTTGGGATATTCCGATGCATTCTGGATCTGCTGCTGTGACAAGCCCGCAGCTTCACCTGCTTCCCTGATTGCCGCTTCATAATAGGCATATACTGCTTCACGCATAATTTCCTTTGTCAGAGGCTGATCATTTACCGGAGGTTCATTGTTTTCTTCGGCAGCAGGCTGATCCTGCTGATGAACTACATAATGCAGATCATTCAAGGCGATATCCTGTGAATCAGGACTGTAATTAGCATCTGCGAATTTTTTCAGTTCGTTCATCAGCAATGCTCTGTATTCAGCATCTCCTTCATTATCCGAAAAAAGAGCAGTTTCCATGGAGACTGCAGTCACTCCTTGTTTCATGAGCGGTCTGAGTGCTTCGTCCATTTTTCCTCTCGGGTAAGAAAGAACATGATTCAGTTTTTCTCCGCCGACAGCAAATCCCTCCTGTTCCAGGTTATGGTTCTCTACTGTCTTAAGAAGTTCACGGTTATAGAAGGTATAAACCTGATCAAGATACTGTGCTTCTGTCAGCGGCCGTTCTTTTCTTTCAATCTCTCTCGTAACCGAAACCGGTGAAATGTTGAAATATACCGGACCTGCACCATCGTTGTAAACGGCACGGACAGCATCAAAGTTCGTATCATTTCTGAAAAGATCATGTACGGTAACTGTCTGGTCTCCGCGCGCACTGAACTGGTCAAAATATACAATCTGCGGTGTACCGTTTACAGTTTCCAGCCGCTTGTACTGCATTTCATGATTTGGTGAGGAAATCGTAATAATACCGCCGGCCTGTTCCGCTGTTCTCAGCATTTCGACAAACGCTCTTTCCGCATCAGGGATGCTGCCAAACATTTCAGCATTAAAATCAGAGCGATTCCTCTGGTTCTCCGGAATCAGCGCGTTATAAAAAGCATTGCTGTCGTACCAGTTCAGCGATTCCATAAACGGATGAGCGGGATCAGGAATCGAGTTTGCATCGTATCCTGTTATTCCGTTCTGAACTGTCTTTTTCATTAATCCCGAAGCAACAAACGCTTTTTCCATCAGGCGAACCCATGGTGCACTATGGTTGTCCTGAGGTGGAAGACTCTTGTCAATTACGACATCAAACGGTCTTTTGGAGCCATCCTGCATAGTCTCATAAAAATGCACTGTTACTGTACCATCAGAATTATCTGTAAATAACTGTCTGATCTGGTCAGGGTTCTTTGCAGTCATTGCACGCAGAACAGAAAGCATATAGCATGAACCGCTCGTGCTTTGAACAACATCCTCTTCACGCGGACCGTGATTCGGGAAAATTGGTGCAGCTGTGTCCATCCTGGTCATTTTATTACTGTTATTCTGACGAAATTTATTATCATCAACTTTAATATTCCATACATTCGGCATAAAACAATCCTCAACTATCTTTTATACGTGACTTTTCACAGAAATTATATATCATCCGCCGTAAGACAGAAGAATGACAAATACGAGAAGAGAGAAGTTTTTTACTACTTCTCTCTTCTGTTAAAGACAAGGACCGGCAATGACAGGAACCTGAAGGCTTTGTTTTTCAAGGGATGCAGACACCAGCTGCTTCATCAGAAGATGTGTATGCATTTTATTCAGAAGTCTCCGGTAATCCATGGAAAGATAATCTTCTGCACTGCTTCTTTCAAACAGAACTGAACTCTTCAGCTGATCGTACTGCTGGTTCATATCTTTATTAGTCTGCTTTGTTTTGATTGTATTTCTGAATACTTCTGCAGACTGTACACCGGATAAACCGGTATATACAATCTGTTTTGCTTTCAGAACTGCATCCTTCGGAAGCACTTCACCATCTCTTCTTCTTTTAAGAAGATTCAGACTGCCGCTGAGATTTGCAGCAAATACTGCAGGCGCAGAAGATGCACCGAATTCCTGCTTTAAGGAATTCAGATTTTCAGCAAGAAGCTCTGCTGTTTTCTCTGCAGAATTATAGTCCACAACCGGAATGCCATGTTTACGGGCATATTCTTCTTCTGCTCTGATCTGTTTTCTGACAGAAATTTCCAGTCTCCTTGCGGCCTGAAGTCTTTTCTCACCGCGGGAACCGTTTATATTTTTCTCTTTGTACTTCTTATATATTTCAATACTCTGTTTCAATCTGTAAAGACTTCTCAGATGATCCGAATGATTTTCAAAAGTATCATCTGCTCTGACAGCTGCGTGTTCATTACGGCAGTTTTCAAGAGCATTCTCCATCATAGCCATCTGGATTGTATGCTTTGCAAATCTGCCTTCTCTGAAAGTTTCCGCTGTATTCTTCATTGCTTTTTCTGTATCAGGTGCATCAATGATATTTTCAGGCTCTTCAAGAATTTCCCAGCCGTTCGGCTTGCTGTTTTTTTCACGATCATGTTCTCCGTTATTTTCCGCCGGCACATTAAGTTCCTCCAGAGCACGCTTCTTCGCAATCATCTTCTCCTTCATGCGTTTTCTTCTGATTTCCCGAATCACGAAATATCTTCTGCGTATCATTTTTCTGTGAAGAAGGATTCGCATAGCATCCTGATATTTGCGCATTTCTGCTGCTTTTTCTTTCAGTTCATTCATTTCTTCGGCATGAATGACAAGATCATTGAAGGAATCCATAAACTTATCAGTAGACAAATCTTTTGCGTTATTCAGAAAGTTACGGATTTCATCTTTTAAACCGCTGTTTCCGCTGGCGCATAGTCCGGACAGTTCTCTGACTTGTTTTGTGAGAATTCCGTATGCACCATCAGATGAGTAATTCAGGTTATCATACTTCAAAAGTCTGAGCATTGCTTTATCACTGCCGTCAAGACCTGCATATTCAAGAAGATCACTGCATGCCTTTTCATTCAGTTTCTGCCATTCATGATCAGGAACTGTAATATCAATAATTCTGCCATCCCTGATATCCATATAATGAACTGTATGGTCTCTGTTCGTACGATAATAGAAACCACCGCTGTTCAACAACTGTTTCCAGATTTCCTCTTTGCCGATATTTGCATTATGTTTATATGTCAGATCATCTGCAAGCATAGAGTCCGTATTCATATCTATGAGTTCCGTCTTTGCTGTATTCACCGGATCTTTCCGGACTGCACATAATCTGCTGATACGTTCCGCTTCGGCACGATCTGCAGGAGTACCGATATATTTTCCATCTTCATTACGTGTATATCTGTTCCATAAGCCGTTCTTTTTTCTGATCCAGAATTCCTTGTTGCCGGAATAGATGAGCTCTGTAAGAGCATTATTGCCATTGACTGCATAAAAACCATTATCCTGTGCAAAAGCTTCAAAAGGCTCCCCGTTAAGTTTTTCAATGAGTTCTTTGCAGAATTTATCATCGCTGTTATTAGTAACCGTCATACGATCAAATGCAAGTCTTTCGATCTCACTGATAATCTTTCCGTTTGAACATACGAATTCAGCCGGCAGACTGCTTGTATCTGCCAGTTTTCGATAATCCTCATACGCCGGAGAAGAAGTACCGATATAAGGATACATCGGATTCAGAATAAGATTGAATCTGGTATCTAATTCAGAATATACCGTCATCAGTTTATCCAGACATTCACCTTTCTTTTTGTATTCTTCATAGACTGAGGGCTCAATCTCTTTCTCCTTGTACATCTTTTCAAGAAGCCGGTCAAAAGATTCCTTCTCCTGAATTACCGGACCGATCAGTACTATCATCTTTGCATAATTAGAGACAAGAGCAGAATCGCTCTGGTTCAGATCAAGCAATGGATCGTTTTTTTCATATGCTTCAATGAGATTCTTGAAGTTATTGAACAGATAAGTATCCTTTTCCTTCTGGGTCAGCTGCTCATAGGTTTTCAGAAAGTCTGCAGCATTCTCTTCAAAATAGTTGAAATGCTGGTATACTTCTCTGTCAACATCGGGACTGCCGGCCGATTTAATTATCTGCTGTCTGAACTTTGCATTCCTGAAATGTTCTGAAACAGCTTTTTCTCTTAGTGCCTTCAGTTCAGCGATTTTCTCTTCTGAAGCGACTGCATCTTTTCCCAGACGGTAACGCACATAGTTTCTAAGCTGGTCATCTGACGCTGTTCGTTCAATAACCGGTTCATTTGTATTATTTCTGCCTGCCTGGCGGTAGATCATATCACTGTAATATCCCATATATTTCTCCTTTAAACCATGAATGACTGGTCCTTTTCTTTTTACATCTACAGAATATTCGATTCATACAGACAAATGCATGACAAAAGAATGGTATGCAGCATATTTATCTTTTCTTTTATTTCCGGATATATAAAAAGACATCATTCATCCGGATATACATCCGATGATGTCCGATGTCTTTTTATCTTTCATTACTGTTGTTCTTCTGCTTCGACAGGAACGATTTCGCCGTTTTCAACTTTCAGTTCGCCGAGCTGATCCAGGAAATCATTGCGATATGACAGTTCTTCTTCATCCTGATAACCGATGAAGTATACTCTTTCAATCAGGTCACGGTCAAAGAAGATCAGATTATCCTCTGCAGTGATGCCGAAGGGATAGACACAGCCTACGTAGTCGTAGATCTCATCGGATGTTTCTTCTACAGCAATTCTGCCGCAGATCATGACTTTGCTTTCTACTCCGTTCAACTGTACGACGGAGCCGCCGGGTAATAAATCTTTATACATTATTTTTTCCTCCAATTCTTTCCGAATTTAATTTACATTTGGTACATTGATCGGATGAACAGCATTATTTGCACGTTCGTTTGCATCCGGACGTCTTTCAGTTGTCAGCTTTTCAGCAATCTGATTGATGCGTTCTTCGCTCATTGAACTTGCTCTAAGTTCAGGAGTTGAGAAATCCCACATCTTTCTGTCACCGGCTCTGTCGTTCAGATGTTTGATTGAATTCAGAACTTCTTTCACCTGTACAGAATGGATTGCATTCTCATAAGACTTATTGAAAGCAACATGATTTTCTCTCTGTTTTTCAATTACTTTTGCACAGACGAGCGCTGCCATTGCATCCTCGGCTGCATATGTATTTGCTCTGAATTCAATATATTCTTCAAGGTTTTTTCTGGCTTCCTGAAGAATACGCTTATACGTGCCGGTTGCATGCTCTAATCTGTCATTTACAGATTGCAGAAGTTCTTCCGGATCGGAATGATTCTGCCCGCTCTGCACTTTTTCAAGACTGTCAAGCTTGTGTGCATCAACCAGTTTGCTCTGCATCTTTTTATCTTCGATTTCATCTTTTGAAGTGAAATGACGGTTCCACCACTTTTTAATAACATCTTTTGCCTGTGTCCAGTTGATACTTACCGCAACATCACCGCCTAAGCCAAGGGAAAGACCAAGACTGAAACCGATCGACCCTGTCGTTGCATTAAACGCTGCCGTACCGCCAATGGCTCCTGCTCTGAAAGTATTTGTAAGACTGACTGTTACACCAAGAATTGTGATACTTCCGCCTATAGACGCAGAAGCAGCTGATGCAATCGCAGTTGCACCAAACTGAGCACCGTATTGATGACGCTCGTTTCCATCTTTGTCCGTATAAGAGATCAGACCGGCTTTTGCCGTTGCCGTTGCAAATGCATCACCAGCAATTGCTTTGCCGCTAAGAGCAAGATTATGATTTCTTCTGCCTATTACAAGTCTGCCTTTGACCTTTGCACCGTATGCAGCTGCCGTTCCGTTAACACCTGTTGTTGTATTGTTGAGATCGTTGAATGATGTAATCCCTCTCAGCAGATCTCCGCCGGTACTGACTTTCGCTTTTCCCGCACTGACAGCTGTGCTGAACTTGACCCAGTTTTTACGCTCATATTTAATGCCGATTTTTCCGATGCGTGCTTTCACGGAATGATCCAGGGTATCAAGTCCGAAATTCGGTTTCTTGAATGCATATTTCCCGCTGAGTAATTTACCGTAGACAACAAGATTTCCGGCAGCAGTACGCTTATTCACCAGATCAGCTGATTTAGCATATGTTTTTTCCGGAGCATCAACGCCTCTTTTAATAAGCTTCTGAATTTCATCGTTCAGATACTTTCTTTCATTCTTGATTCTTTCCGGCTCATTACGTTTTTCAGCAGGAAGCTTGGCAAGCTGCAGACGAGTGCGGAAATATCTTTCGTAAATTTCTACATGCCTGATCAGTTTATCCTTATCATTTCCTTCAGGTAAAACTCTTCTGTAACAGTCTTTAATTGTCTCCAATGTCTCCAGATTATCATAATAATTCTGCATGAAAGTAAGATCATCTGTGTCCTGAACCAGACGATGCAGGTGGCTGTGTTTTTTGATGAATTTCTTTCTTTCTCTGTTTCCACCCAGATCAAGCGGTCTGATATCGGGCTCAGCGATTTCCAAAGTTTCAGCAAGCTTCTGAACTTCCGTTTTATCCTCAATATCTTCAATTCCCAGAGCCCGCTGTCCGTAATTGTTTCGTCCTGTCATTAAATCAGAATTAAGATGTTCAAGAAAGTCATTACATAACGACATGCGTTCCTTCCCGACGTCTGTTAACTGCCAGTTTCCGTTAACAGCCTTATAAGCAGCTGCTGCTGATTTCGCTTTACTGTACAGAATGATATATTTTTTTGCCCATTCTGCAATCTGCTCGTCATTAAACCGGTCATAATCATCATCCATGATGTCACTCATTTCGATAACAACTTTTCTTAACGCATTAAATTCATTAGAGTTACCATCCTGACGACTCTTGAATTCTCTTTTTAATGTGTGTAAATCTCTTGCCATATGTTTACCTCAGCAGATCAGATCTCTGCTCTCTTTCTCAGACTTTATGTCTGTTTCTTTTTACACGTATAAGATAAAAAACTACTAATGACAAAATGATGACATATCCCCGCATCTGTAAATTTTTTTTACAATATTAAATCTGAACTGAGAAATTATCATTTGTGAATTCTTTTACAAAGAAACAATACCTAAATTATGCAGAAGTGTCAATGTCGAAAATTTCACAGATTATATGACAACTGATCAGGTTCATGCTGAAGGGGGAGGGAAAAGAAAAAAGAGGGTTGCTCCTCTTTGTCTGAACCGG